>OBVV01000033.1_pt1 | contig 87278 bp, 103 predicted proteins | sample 1476221 | NCBI WGS metagenome assembly OBVV01 (sample SAMEA2580029, study PRJEB22360) | human gut metagenome | biome: human gut; feature: human-associated habitat; material: faeces | place: Denmark | collected 2008/2010 | reverse complement strand
AGTGGATTATTTCAGCATCTAATTCGCCTTTATCTTTGATAGGGGCAACGGCTCGAATGTATGCCAATACCTCACGGCGTTGTGTTCTTGTAATATCCCCGTACAGTTCGATCAGGTAGCTTTCTAGTTCATCCGTTACATTCATATATACGCCATCTTCTTCTATATGCTTATATACTCCGTGTTTTCTTGCAAGGCCTTTAGGTTCGCCACTATTGGCAATACAGAATAAACCGTGTAAACTAATAACATAGTCGCCTATGCTATTATGTTTGAATTTTCCTGTATATTCGCTATAGGGTGTAGGGACTCCACTATATACCGCTTCAGTAATTGGCGTTACTGTTGCGGTTTTTTCTGTTTTTGTCATTAGTTACCCCTTTCATTTAAAAACTTTTCAAAGTCAGCAATTTTGACAAGTGGTTTCTTTTCTCCACCGTTTATAAAGCTATCTTTATACTTGCTAATCTGTTTCATTTCACGCATTCGCCGTGTAACAGTGGTAGCACTCATTGAGTAATGTTGAATGATATAAGCGGGCTGTACGTATATAGGTTTATCATGTTTACGATCATATACCGCTAATACAAGCCCCCTATTACTTAATAACTTTTGAATCTCTTCGACTGATTGCATATATTACCCCTTTTTATTACCAATTTGAGCCGTTACGGCTCTTTTTTTATGTTCCGAATGGTTTTTACCTAAGCCCCTACTTTTTCACCTCCTAAGGCCTTACAATCCTTTTCAGTCATATACACTACTTGACCATTAAAGATACATTTTACCCATTGGCCACTGTTGTATACATAATCTACATCAATAATCAATGCACATGGAATAGGCTCGTTAGATTTAAAAATTGGGATATTCTTCATTGTGTTTCTCCTTTCATTCCCTCTTAATGCTGTAGGTGATTATATGAGGTTAGTTAAGCATTAAGAAATAAATAGTTCTTCAATAGTTAGTTGCATGCCTAAACGATCGTTTAGTACTTTTTGAATTGCTTTCATATCTTCAAGGGTTATAGGCTTTTTGCCTGATAACTTTTGATTGATAGATGTTTTAGACAATCCTACACTTTTGGCCAATGTTTCTTGCGTTAAATTTGCAGTTACCATAAGCCCCCTTAATTTACTAAATCTTTTCACTTGCTTACCTCGCTTTACATTTTTTAAATTAATAGATAAATATACTTTACAGAAACAATATATCATATATGCACTACGTTGTAAAGCATGTTTTGTATTTTTCATTGTTTTTGTAATACATATGTGATAATATTGTTTATGAGGTGATTATATGATTTATTCAGAACTACAAAAGTTACTTAACAAAGAAAGGTTGACTATTTCAGAATTTTCAAGGGCTACTGGAATTAGTCGCCCAACAATTACAGCTTTAGCAACTAATCGAAGTACAGGTATACAATTTGATACTTTGAATGCTATTTGTGCGTTTCTTGAGGTTGATCCGTCTTTAGTTTTTACATTTTTACCGTTTATCGTAACTATAAACCTAACTCAAGATACTTCTAAGCATTCACATGGCATAATAAATATCTCTTTCCTTGATAACCTAGATAAAAATAATATTTTATTATCTATATCTTGCGTTTACACCATTGAAAAGTTGGATGAATTGTTATGTAAAATTGAAATCGTAGAAAAAGATACATTCAAATATCAAAAATTTATAAATACAAAACTAACAGAAAAGCAATTGAAAGCATTAACTCAAATACTAAAACTAGAAATTTACGAAGTACTGCCTGAGGATGCATTAATATGCCTTGTTAATTTTTGTAAAAAAGACATTTGGGATATAGTAGATAGTTCTATAACTGTATAATAGTCGACCTTTCACAAAGAAAGGCGGTATCCGTACATGTGGATTGAGGAACACCACACAAAAAAAGGTATCAAGTATAAATACTTTGAACGATATAAAGACCCTGTAACGGGCAATAATAAACGTGTATCCGTGACTATGGAGAGTAACAGCCCTCAAGCTACTAAGTTAGCTACACGGCTATTACATGAAAAGATTACAAGGGCTATGAATCAGGCACAAGAAAAGGCCACCCGTGAAAATACAGTGTACTTTCAACAAGTGGCCAATGAGTGGCGACAATTTAAGGCGTTATCATGCAAGCTATCTACTGATAGCAATAACCGCCTAACCGTCAATAAATTATGTGAGTACATACAGGATACACCATTACACGATGTAAAGGCAATCACTATAGAGGAATTAGCACATACGATGTACCATGTACAGGGCTTATCTTATGATTACACATGTAAAGTGATTACCACTGTAAAAGCTATCTATAGATATGCTAAGAAAAAAGGCTATATAGAAGATATCAGGCACATTGAGGATATCGAACTTATAAAAAAGCCTATGACTATGCAAGAATTGGATAAAAAACAGTCTAAGTTTTTAGACCGTGAGGAATTAAAAACGGTACTCCTTGCCTTGCATAGTATCAGCCCTCGTATATCCTTACTCATGGAATTTATGAGCCTAACAGGCCTACGAATTGGCGAACTGCTCGCCTTGCGTGTATGTGACTACGATAAAGCCCATAAGAGGGTACACATTAACGGTACTATATCACAATATAGGCAAGGGCAAGCCCCTAGCCGTGGCACTCCTAAGAATATCTATAGTATACGGTATGTATCATTGAATGACCGTTGTATTAGTATCATTGAAAAGCTGTTACTAGAGAATAAAAGGCTCTCATGGGATAACAGTTACAACGATCAGGGCTACATATTCACCAATAAAAAGGGCAATCCTTACGAACCCCAATACATCAATAAGACGTTACGCAAGGTACATATTGAGGGTAAACACCTAACCACGCATATTTTCAGGCACACGCATATTAGTATGCTAACAGAATTAGGCGTACCATTAAAAGCTATCATGCAACGGGTAGGCCATAACGACCCAAAAACAACACTAAGCGTATATAGTCATGTGACCGAATCCATGCAAGATGAAATAGTAAAAAAGCTAAACGCTATCTAGTTTTTTCACTTTTCGTGTATTTGTCATATTCTATAGAATTTTTAGGCAACAAAAAAAGCCCCCTAAAAAATAGGGGGCAAAATGGGTAAAAAAAGAGGGCTATACACTTATAAGCAAGAATCAGAAAAGCCCTGTATTATCACGTTTTATAGTACTTTTCTATTTCTGTTTATAAGCATATACACCCTTTAAACCTTGGCGGAGAGAGAGGGATTTGAACCCTCGGTACGGTATCACCGCACACATGATTTCCAATCATGCTCCTTAAGCCGCTCGGACACCTCTCCAAGTGAATACTTAATTATTATAAACCACTAAATACATTCCGTCAAGCACTTTTTTCTACCTTCCTGAGGAACGCAATTTCACCTAGTGGAGTTGTAGCGCTTTGTACTACCTAAATTAAGCACACCCTAGAAAATCACCGTGTGCCCCCACCACGTGAGGAACGCAGTTATGCGTAGTAGCCTTGTGGCGTTCTTTACTGATTAAATCAATCATTCCCTAGAAGAGTACGTTGTACCCCATCCCGTGAGGAATGCAGTTATGCGTAGAACGTCCTGTGGTGGAATATTATCTACATAATATAAATGCTAAAAAAGCACCGCATATTCCGGAGCAAACCTAACCACTGTATCAGTTCGGGTCAGAATGTGCAACCATTTCTCAAATCAATCCCCGAGAGGAACGCAGTTGCGCGTAGTAGCCTTGTGGCGCTTTTACTACCTAAATTGTAAAAATGCAAGAAGAGCACGGTATGCCCTCGAACAAACATTATGAAATACCGTTTGAGAGGGGGTATACCGTGCTCTTCCCTTTACACTATTCAGTTAAAACGCCACAGGCTACATAGCACGGCAAGAGACGATTTAGCGAGGCAGATACCCCAAATGTTGCAACAGTATTTTCACCCCAATGAGTATCAATATAACGCCCCCAGCCATTTCTGCTCTTTCACGGAAAGCTTTCATCATATGATATCCGCTGAATATGCCCACAAGGCATACCAAGAAGGTAATGACCCCTATAGTGAGCGATGTGAAATACACATCCACATGTAATAGGGCAATAGTAACCCCTACTGCTAGGGCATCGATACTAGTGGCAATGGACAATGCTAACATTTCTTTCCAATCCACCTTTGTTTTATCTTCTTCCTCATCGCTAAGCGAAGCACGAATCATATTAATGCCTAAATATCCTAAAGTAATGAAAATCACCCAGTGGTCCCAGTCATCAAAGTTTTGCGAAAACTGAGCTCCTACTGCTGCCCCTATGATTGGCATCAAACACTGAAAGGCACCAAATAAGAATGCCAATGTGATTTTTTTCGTCTTTGGATCGGATTTCATCTGTGATGATTTACAAATAGAAACCGCAAAGGCATCCATGGCAAGACCTACCGATAGAATCAATATTTCAAGGTATGACACAAGTCCCTCCTGTAAATAACAACAAAAGTGCTTGGCAATCCCAAGCACTTTTTCTTAAAAATATTACATTTCATATGGAGAATTGTAATTATTTTTAGTACTAATTCTATTATTATACATCACCTAAGGCTAATAGGGAATAGGCTTCTAATCCCATTGTGGCATCATTTTCAATCTGTATAGTTCGTTGTAATTCTGTATGCAACGATTCCAAGACTTGCTTTGTAAAGAATTGCCCCACATCTGGATGCACCACAATGGATACATCCGTTTTTAGTCGCCCAAAGCGATAGAGTTCCCGTAAACGACGCAAAATTTGCAAATACACCGTTTCTCCTTTTAACACATATCCAGTACCACCACAGCTAGAGCAAGTATCAAAGAGGATAGATGGAATACTTTGGCGTTCTCGTTTCCGTGTCAGTTCCAATAAACCTAAGGATGTAATACCACATACCACGGTTTTAATAGGATCTTTTTTAACTAGATGATTCATCAACTGCACCAGTTCTTCCATATCTTGTTTCGGCATATCGATAAAGTCGCAGATGATAATACCTCCAAGATTTCGTAATCGTAATTGTCTAGCAATCATATGGGCCGCTTCTTGGTTAACACGTTTCGCCACCTGTCCCGCCTGTTCATTCTTACCACTGTAATGAGCAGAATTCACATCAATAACAGTAAGTGCTTCGGTTTGGTCAATCTGTAAGGATCCACCAGATGGTAAATCAATGCGATGATTTAAAAGCGCATCAATTTGTTCTTCAATACCATGGGTCTTAAAAATATCTTCCTTCTGATTCCATAAACTCACTTCTACAGGCTTACCAAATCGTCCTGCTCCCAAGAGTTGCTGCAACTCTTCATAGGCAGCTATATCATCGACCATAATGGATCCTACTGTAGGCCCTACATAGTCACGGATGACCCGATACCATAGGTTAGCATCTCCATAGATTTCACTACCGTTCTGGGCTACCTTATAACGCTTTTGTAAATGCTCCCAAGTCTGATGTAAATAAGCCATATCCCGAGCTATCTCTTCTTGGCTCGCCCCCATAGCAGCGGTGCGCAGAATAAATCCTACACCTCGTTCTAAATACGGTTGCGCCATATCTTTCAATGATTGACGCAACTCTGGGTCTGTAATCTTTTTAGAAATATGAATCTGTTGGTCTTGCGGCAATAAGACCATGTAGTGACCAGCCAAACTGACATCTGTAGTGACACGAGCGCTTTTCCCCAACATGGCATCTTTCACAATTTGCACGAGCAATACTTCACCTACGTGAACTTTTTTCTGCTTCCCTTGTTCTTGTAGATTCAAGTACACATTTTGACCGATGCCAATGTCGAGGAAGGCTGCACTCATGCCAGGTAGGACATTTTTCACAACCCCTTTATACATATGATGTACACGGTTTGACAGCTGTGGTCGTTCATATATAATCTGTTGTAACGCCCCTGCCTCATCCACAATAGCGAGACGGGTTTCCTCTTTCATCACATTGGCATATAATCGATTCATAATCTCTCCTTATTCCAATTCTAGTGGCGTAATACAAGCCCCATCCGTTTCAATCAGAATCGCTTCACGGTGAATAGAATAACTGTCTGTTACAGGCCAGCCGTATTGTTCTTTGCCTAATTTCCACATATCCCCAGGCTTCATAGTCCCTTCTGGATATACGCCGATGGCCATGCGAATCGTCACCATTCCATCTTCCGCTGTGGCCACCAATGGTTCCTTAATGAAATGTTTTACGTCAATGGTTCTTGTTTTCTTCGGGGTTACTTTTTCATACAACACTTCTTCTGCACTATTGAAAGGCTCCAACAAGGCAACCCAATCTACCTCTTCTGTAACAGGGCCCTTAACCTCGTAGACCGCATAGTTGCAGATAGCCATCATTTTTTTCACTTTATCTGGCATGAATCGACCTTCGAGCACTTCCAACCCTTTCGGCGCTGCTTCTGAAAGTCGGTTCACTAACTCTTCTAATGTGCCTTCTTCTAGGACATCCATATCGCAATATTCAGCACTTGCCGTAATCCCCAACGCCAGGGCGGAGGAAAAACTAATTTTCATGTGCGGATTAAAGCCCTCTGAATAGGCCATTTTAATACCACTGCGACGAATCATACGCTCAATGGCAGAGGCATAATCTAAATGGGACAAAAAGCGAAGTTCTTCTCCCTTATGTAAGGCCAAACGTAACTTTCTCAACACGTCCACCCTCCTTATAATCAATAATCGGTGTGCCCAACTCTGGACACGCATTACAACCATTGCACGGTTTGCGACGGCAATCCCAAGTCAATGTACCATCTACCGCACGTTCCCATTCGCGGCGTAAAAACTCTTTACTTACCGTATCGTCAAGATGATCCCATGGCAAGGCTTCAGAAAAATCACGATTTCGTCGTGCATAGTATTCTGGATCAATATTGGTATTTTTGAAAGCCTGCATCCATGTGTCGTAATTGAAAAACTCTGTCCATCCATCAAATTTACAACCCAACTTCCAGGCTTCTACAACAGATGCCGCTAAACGTCTGTCACCACGGGCAAAGACTGCTTCTAAATACCCTGTATAGCCATCATGGTAGTGATAGGAAATATTTCTATTATTAATTAAGGATTTCAGATACTTTTGTTTACGATGAATTTCTTCCACATCTTGTTGTCCGTACCATTGATATGGAGAGTGTGATTTCGGCACAAAGAAGGAACAACTCACTGTGACCTTACCATTGCGTTTACCAGTAATTTCTCGATGTAAATCAAGCACTTTATAGGCTAAATCGGCAATACCTGCTACGTCTTCATCCGTTTCTGTAGGCAAGCCCATCATGAAATAAAGCTTTACTGTATTCCAACCAGACTTGAAAGCATTTTCACAGGCGGACATCAAATCCTCTTCACTAACACCTTTATTAATAACATCACGCATCCGTTGAGATCCAGCTTCTGGAGCGAAAGTTAAACCACTTTTACGCACTTGTTGTACTTTTTTAGCAATATCGATAGAAAAGGCATCGATACGCAAGGATGGTAAGCTGACACTCACTTGTTTATCTTTAAATTCTTCCATCAACATATCTACTAATTCCGGCAATTTAGAATAGTCCGCAGAGCTTAGAGACATCAAGGAGATTTCATTGTAGCCAGTATTGGCAATAATTTCTTTTACTAATTGTACCAATCGTTCTGGAGTTCGTTCACGCACTGGACGATATAACATACCAGCTTGGCAGAAACGACAGCCACGTAAACACCCTCTAAACAATTCCAATACTGCTCTATCATGAACAATATCTAAGTATGGCACCACAGGTTTTGTAGGGTAGAAAGCCGCCTCCATATCTTCTACGATACGTTTTTTTACAATAGCAGGCGCTTCTTCTGCCAATACTTTCATTCCTGCAAAGTCCCCAGATTCTGTATATTGTGGTTCATACAAGCTAGGAATATAAGTACCTTCAATCTGCGCTGCTTTTCGCAAGAAGGCCTCTTTGCCGCCAGGGAACCCTTTTGCTTTCTCAGCTTTATATAAATCAATAAATTCGTTGATCCAATCTTCTGATTCGCCGATAGATACGACATCAAAGAAATCTGCGATAGGCTCCATATTGTACACACAAGGGCCACCACCGATTAATAAAGGGAATGATAAATCCCGATCCTTTCCATAAAAAGGAATGCCTGCCAAATCTAACATATTAATTATGTTTGTATAGCACATTTCATATTGCAAGGTAAACGCCAATAAATCGAAGTCACGTATCGGTGTTTTCGTTTCCAAAGAAAACAAAGGAATCTCCCGATTGCGCATTTCCGCTTCCATGTCATGCCAAGGAGCAAACACACGCTCTGCCGCCGCATCTGGGCGTTCATTGACTATGCCATATAGAATTTTGATGCCTAAATGGCTCATACTCACTTCATACACATCTGGAAATGCGAAGGCCATCGTCACATCCACTTCGGAATGATTCTTGGCAACACTATTCCATTCCCCACCCATATAGCGGGCAGGCTTTTCCACATGTTGTAACCATGATGGATCTAATTGAATCATATAACCTCCAAGAGGCACTAGCCTCTTTTTTACTACTTAAAACATGCGCTTTTTCTGGCGCATCACTATATTTAATAATAAACCTATACTCAATAGATTTGTTGTTAACGCACTTACACCGTAACTAATGAACGGCAATGGAATACCCGTTACGGGCATAATACCAGTGGTCATGCCTACATTAACTAAGACTTCAAATAACAGCATAGAGCCAATGCCGGTGGCAATCAACATACCAAAGGGATCTACCGATCGTTTCGCAATTAAGAAACTGCGATACACAACCACCAATAGTAATCCTAAGACCACAAAACAACCGAAAAGACCTAATTCTTCTCCCACCACGGAAAAAATAAAGTCCGTATGGTTTTCCGGTAAAAAGTTCAACTGACTTTGGGTTCCTTCAAAGAGACCTTTACCAAATAGTAAGCCTGAACCAATAGCAATTTTAGATTGGATAATATGATATCCTGCACCAAAGGGATCGACATTAGGGTTCAAAAACACCATAATCCGTTGCTTTTGATACTCTTGTAATACAAACCAGCTTAACGGCAACAGCGCTACCATAGTACCAACCATAATTTGCACTAACCGCATGCGAATACCGCTAACAAAGAGCATGCCTGCTAATATAGCTACATATACTAAAGAAGTTCCCAAATCTGGTTGCTTAAACACCAACAGGGCAGGGATTCCTAAAAATAAGAATACCGGCAATAGCTCTTTAAAAGTATTTAATTTTCCTACTCGACTTTCCAGCATATTTGCCAAGCTAATGATCATCATCAACTTCGTAAATTCTGATGGTTGAATCGTAATCGGCCCAATCTGAATCCATCGTTGCGCACCTAGTGCCGATGTACCTACCACCATAACTGCCAAGAGCATAACGATAGTAGCACCATATATCCACTTTGCATAGGGGCGCAATCGCTCGTAATCTAGCCATTGCAGACCTACAATGGCAACAATATTTAGTCCAAAGAACAGCAATTGTTTCGATACTAGCCCTGTAATTTGTAGCCCATCTCGATTGACATGAGTCGCACTGCCGATGACAACACAACCAATGACAATCAGACTGATCGTAGATAGCACCAAAATCCAATCCCATTCACGTATAATTCTCTGCCACATAGTATACTCCTAGTCTACCTTTTGTTCTTTTCCAGAGTTTGCTTCTTTTTTAGCATCTTCTTTCTTATCATTCGCAGGGACTACGACCGGCTTAGGAATATGAAAGTATTCTTCCAAAATAGGGCGTACAATGGATCCTGCAGAAATAGCACCAAAGCCGCCTTGTTCCACCAGCGCCACTACAACGATACGGGGCTTATCGTACGGCGCATAGGCAACGAACCAACCATGGTCACGACCAGTAGCATTTTCCGCCGTCCCCGTTTTACCGGCTACAGCTAAGGATAAGCCTTTAAAAATTTCCCCTGCCGTACCACCTTCCAAGGTTACGTCTCTAAGACCATTGCGAACAATATCCATGACCGCTTTCGATACTTGTAAGACCCCTAATTTCTTAGGCCCAAAAATCTCTTCTGGCGTTCCATCCGCATTATCGATACGGCTCACTACGTACGGTTGATAGCGAATCCCTCCGTTGGCAATTTCGGACATAACCACCGCCATTTGTATCGGTGTTACCAATGTGAAAGACTGTCCGATAGCGGCATCGAAGGTTTCCCCTAAGTACCAATCTTGATTAAATACTTTTCGTTTATAATCGGGACTAGCAATATTACCACTGCCTTCATCATAGAGCTTGATGCCCGTCTTTTCACCGAGCCCAAAAATCTTCGCATATTTATCGATATTATCGATGCCTAAGCGATTCCCCATTTCATAGAAATACACATTATCTGACTTCGCCAATGCTTTGTTGAAATCAAGCCAACCTAAGGCTTCCCCCTCCGCATTTCGCTTATCGATTAACCAGTGTTTGCCACTGTCATAAATCATTTCATTAGGAGTCACCTTTTTCAATTCTAAGGCGGCTGCACCAGTAATAATTTTGAAAGGAGACCCTGGCGGATATTCACCGGTCACAACTTTATTTTCAAAAGGATGATTCGCATCTGTATTTAGCTGATTCCACTGTTCTGTAGTAATCCCTTTGGCAAACCAATTTGGATTGAATCCTGGTGCACTGACCATGGCGAGGACCGCCCCTGTATTAGGATCTAGGGCAACAACGGCAGCCCCCTTAGCAGGAATCCCTTGTTTTCTAAGAGCCGCTAATTGATCATACACAGCTTTTTCAGCTACTTTTTGTAAGTTCAAATCAATGGTTAAATGAATATTTCGACCTGGTATGGTATGCTTACGCCCTACTTCTTCTACAGGACGTCCACTGGCATCAACCTCTACTTGGCGACCACCATCCACGCCACGTAGCACAGAATCGTACATTTTCTCTAGCCCAGAACGCCCTAAAATCGTACCAGGGCCAATGGTACCACCCGTATGTGTTCCATCTAACTCGGCTTGTTTCACTTCCGCCAGCTCATCTTCACTGACTTCCCCTACGTACCCCAATAATTGGGATGCCATCGTATCATGAGGATAATAGCGAAGTGGCTCTACATCTACAGTAATACCAGGTAATTCATGGTGATGTTCTTCAATTTTTGTCACCTTGTCCAAGGTCACATCACTAGCTAATCGGATCGGTTCATAGCCACCTTTATGGGCCTCTATTTTTTCTGCCAACGTCTTCACAGGGATTTGTAAATATAAAGCTAATTGCTCTAACTCTTTTGGATCCGCCTGCTTTCCAGTGGGCAACATAGATACCATATAGGCAGGTCGTGAACCGACCACAATTTGACCATTTCGATCATACATTAATCCCCGTGTAGCCGTCATAGAGAGCATGCGGAGTCGATTTCCCTCCGCTTTTCCACGGTAATAATCGCCTTCAATGGCTTGCAGATAAAACACACGTCCTAATAAAATAGCAAAAATGATGACGACTATGCTTAGCAATACATCAAAGCGTGTCGTTTTTTTCTTTTTATATAGTGCTTTTAACATAGCCTCTCCTTTCTACCACATGTATTCATCTTTTTCTTCCCAGCGCCATACCAATTTATGCACCACAATCCCTACTAAGGCATCAATCCCTATAGAAGGAATACCATGATTCCAAATGTAGGTAGTCATGACAATCGGTTCTTGTACAATCCATAATAACCCCATTTGTAAAGCCATGACTAAGGTTGCTCCTACCCCTGTCCACCAAGTTGTGGCGTACCATTGTTCTTCATACACAGTACCTTGCATAGAGCCTAACATATAACTTACCGTCACATAGGATACCACATGTAACCCAAAATAATTGCCGATCATCACGTCTTGAACGATACCACCCACAACGGCTAATATCATGCCATGAGAGCGTCCTTTTAATACTGTCACTACCAATGCAATATCTAATAACAGATGCGGCGCCCAGGAGTAAGGAAACCATCTAGGCACCACTAAAGATTGGATAATAATAATCCCTAATAACATCAATGTCCATGCACATCGTTTCATTGTTGTACCGTCCCTTTAGCCCCTTCTACTTGATCTCGTTGCGTACGAGGAATCAATTTTGGCTCTAATTTTGGCGCTTCCGGTCGTGCAATGGATGATGATACAATCACGAAGACTTCTTCTAAACTTTGAAAGTCTACTGTAGGATCGATGATAGCATGCTTCACAAACCCTTCTTCATCGGTCACAATATCTTTCACATGACCCAGTAATAATCCTTTCGGATAGATACCACCAAACCCAGACGTCACGATGGTGTCCCCTTTCAGAACGTCGCCATTTAAAGCGATATTCACCATTTGTGGTTCCATAGGGCGATTGCCATTGCCTTTCAAGATAGAGGCAATTCTAGACTCAGGGCGTTGCACGATAACTCCTGTCGCCGATCGTGGATCTAATATACTTTGTACCCGTGCAGAGTGTTCATACACATCGGATACAAAACCTACTACACCGCGGGGAGCAATGACTGCCATATTGGGCGCTACTCCATCTGCACTGCCTCTACTAATAGTGAAAGTATCTGTCCAGGCCCCTCTATCACGTGTCACCACGGATGCTGCTAACAACGCAAATTGAGGTTGTTCTCCTCGAAATTTCAGCAATTGACGTAATCGAATATTTTCTGCCACCAATTCATTATAAGCCACTTGCTTTTGTTCTAACTCAGCATTGCGGGCCTCTATGTCTGACATGTCTTTCACACGTAAAATACCATTATCTATCACGGCTATTCCTGTATGTAAGCCAGATAAGAAACGACTGGCTCCGTAAGTAAAAGGTGCCATCAAATTCTCTAAGGTCACTGTCACCACTGGTACTTGCGTTCTTTGTTTCCACACATACCCAAAAATACCTAATATGGCACAAAGGATGACAATCATAGTCAACCATTTGCGTTCAGCTTGCTGCATTAAGATCGCCCCTTTCGTAATTTACTAGCCACTAATAGACGCTCTAAGCGTTGCACATCCGCAGCAGCTCTACCCAAACCAAGTGCTACCGTATCGCCTGGTGTATCCGCAATGCGTACAGGAATGCCTAGTTCCTCTTGGATGTGGCGATCTAACCCTTCAAGTAAAGACGTTCCTCCCGTAAGGAGCATTCCACTTTCCATAATATCCGCCACTAATTCAGGCGGTGTTTTTTCCAAAATACTGCGGATAACAGCCACCATATCTGCAATAGGTTGTCGCAAAATTTCATAGACTTCGCTTTTACGAATCATACAACGTTTAGTAAGTCCCGTTTCAGAGTGGCGACCTACGATAGTGTATTCCCCTTCAATAGTTGGAGGCATAGCACAGCCAAGAGTTTGCTTAATGTCTTCTACCATTTCATCAGACACCATAATTGAAAACTCATTACGTATATAATGATAAATAGCTTCGTTTAATTCATTGCCACCAATCCGTGATGTTCGGCTCGCCACTTTACCACCCATAGATAAAACAGCTACATCCGTTGTACTACCGCCGATATCAACAGCCATACTACCACGAGCCTCAAAAATAGGAAGCCCTGCACCAATGGCCGCTGCCACTGGACTTTCCAGCAAATGCGCTTCCCGAGCGCCCGCCTGAATGATGGCATCCGTCATGGCTCTTCGCTCTACATCGGTAATACCACAAGGCACTGCCATGACAACACGGGATCTACGAACCGCCTTAGACGCTTTGTTCATAAAATACTTTAACATGGACAACACAATACGATAGTCCACAATAAAGCCCTCTTTCAAAGGACTCATAGGGGCTAATGTTTCCGGATTGCGCAATAGCAAGCGGTGCGCATCTTCACCAACGGTGACAATATTCTCTTGCTTTGCGTCCGTTGCCACTATAGATGGTTCCGATACAACCACCCCTCGACCTTCCACAAAAATATGCGTGTGAAAGGTACCAATATCTATTCCTAAATCTCTTCCTAATGAAGAAAATAATTTCATCGAACCTCTCCTTATAAAGAATTCCGTATTTTATTAATTGTAACATACTTTAAGGAGATTATAAATAAAAAAGCCAGCAAAACCTAAGTTCTGCTGGCTTTCAGTATATCTAATTTTCTATTCCCACTCAATCGTTGCTGGTGGTTTACTTGTAATATCGTACACGATACGGTTGATATGGTTCACTTCGTTCACGATACGGCGAGAGATGGTATCCAATACGTCGTAAGGAATACGTGCCCAATCGGCTGTCATGAAGTCAGTGGTAGTCACACCACGTAATGCCAATGTGTAATCATAGGTACGGAAGTCACCCATAACACCTACTGTACGTGTGCTTGTCAACACAGCGAAGTATTGGTTAATGGAGCGATCTAAACCAGCTTTTGCGATTTCATCACGGAAAATGTAGTCCGCATCACGCAATACGTCTAATTTATCTTTTGTTACTTCACCCATTACACGGATCGCAAGGCCTGGACCTGGGAATGGTTGGCGCCATACAAGGTAATCTGCCAAGCCAAGTTCTACACCTAGTTGACGAACTTCGTCTTTGAATAAGTTACGAAGAGGTTCGATTAAACCTTTGAAATCTACTACTGCAGGCAATCCACCTACGTTGTGATGAGATTTAATCACTTCTGCTTCGCCTGTACCAGATTCGATCACATCTGGATAAATGGTACCTTGTGCTAAGAAATCCACAGAGCCAATTTTACGACCTTCATCTTCAAAGACACGGATAAATTCTTCACCAATAGCTTTACGTTTTGCTTCTGGATCATCAAGACCCGCTAATTTTGCCAAGAAACGCTCTTCTGCATCGATACGAATGAAATGCATACCAGAATCTTTGAAAGCTTCTTCTACTTCATCGCCTTCGTTTTTACGCATCAAACCATGGTCAACGAAGATACAAGTCAATTGGTCGCCTACGGCTTTGGAGATTAACGCTGCTGCTACGGAGCTATCTACGCCACCAGACAACGCCAACAACACTTTGCCATCGCCTACAGTGTTGCGAATTTCTTCAATGGCTGTTTTTGCATAGTTTGCCATCGTCCATTGTCCTGTGCATCCGCACACTTCATACAAGAAGTTGTGCAACATTTCTTTGCCGTGTTCTGTATGCAACACTTCTGCATGGTATTGCATCGCGTATAAACGGCGTTCTTCGTTTTGCATCGCTGCCACAGGGCAATCTTTTGTATGCGCCACGATTTTGAAACCTTCTGGTACTTTTGCCACATAATCCACATGGCTCATCCATACGATTTCTTCTTCTGAAAGTCCTTTAAATAGCGGTGAGGACACATCCACTTGAGTTAGCGTTTTACCAAATTCACGTGTTTCTGCAGATGTAACATGGCCACCTAATGTATGTGCCATAAATTGCATACCGTAACACATACCCAATACTGGAATGCCAAGTTCAAATACTTCTGCTTCCATTTTAGGAGCATTTTCTTCGTATACGCTAGCAGGACCACCTGTGAAGATGATACCTTTTGGCTGTAATTCTTTAATTTTTTCTAATGCCTTATTGTATGGGTATACCTCACAATACACATTATTTTCACGTACACGACGCGCGATCAGTTGGTTATATTGACCACCAAAGTCAACGACAACAACCATCTCTTTTTGTTCCATTCTGTCCTCCCACAATCTTCTGTTTATAACTTCAATATATAAACACTATATATTAAATATTATACCCTATACACCAAGTTTTGACTAGAATCTGAAGTCTCGTTCTCCTTCTTCCATTTGTGCAATATATGCTTTCGATTTTTCTTTCACCAAATCATTTTTAATCGAATCTAATTGCACGTCAATCACAGCATCACCAACAGCTTTTATTTCATCATCCGCATAATCTAGTAAATATTCTTTCAATGTCATCAATGCATTTGGTTGACAGCAATTGGAAATTTGTCCACTCTTTGCAAGCGCCATGAATCGGTCTCCTGTACGACCTTCACGGTAGCAAGCGGTACAGAAGCTAGGTACATAGCCTAATTGCAACAACCATTCCACAATTTCATCTAAGGAACGGCGATCGCTCGTATCGAATTGTGCAGAGTTTTCTTCTTCTGGTTCTTCTTCTACATAACCACCCACGGATGTACGAGAACCTCCGGAGATTTGGGAAATGCCCAAGGCTAAGCCACGTTCACGCATGGATTGACTTTCACGGGTAGACATAATCATACCTGCATATGGAGCAGACACACGAATCAATGCAACGATTTTTTCAAAAATATCGTCTGGTACAGCATTACTGAAATCATCTACATCAATATCATCGGCAGGGCAAATACGAGGTACACTGATCGTATGTGGACCTACACCAAACTTCGCCTCTAAATGTTCCGCATGCATCAACAATCCCACAAAGTCATACTTATAATGTTCCAATCCGTAGAGCACGCCAATGCCTACGTCGTCAATACCTGCCTCCATAGCACGATCCATAGCCGTTGTATGGTATGCATAATCACTCTTAGGTCCTGTTGGATGAAGAGCCTCATAGTTTTCCTTATTATATGTTTCTTGGAACAATGTATATGTACCGATACCCGCCTCATGTAATTTCCGGTAATCTTCCACTTCACAAGCAGCAATGTTCACGTTCACACGGCGGATTTCTCCATTATCCTTTTTAATGGAATAAATTGTTTCGATACATTCCAAAATATATTCCAATGGATTTTCCAATGGATGTTCACCAGATTCGATAACAATCCGTTTATGGCCCATCGCCTCTAAAGCCATCACTTCTTCACGGACTTGATCTTGGTTTAATTTTTTGCGAGTGATAGTCTTATTTTTGGCATGGTATGGGCAATAGACACAACCATTGATACAATAATTGGATAAGTACAAGGGTGCAAATAATACAATACGATTACCGTAAATCGCTTGCTTGATTTCCTTTGCTAAGGCAAATAATTTCTCCTTATATTCTGGTAATGGACATTCTAGTAAGACCATCGCTTCACGATGGTTTAATCCCACACGAGTTTTCGCCTTTTCTAATATGGCATCCAACAAAGGACGATTTTCCTTATTTTCTTCTGCGTATTGTAAAGTGGCTAGAATCTCCTCATGATTAATAAATTCTTCCGCCTTGGAAGAGAGCACATCATACATAATGAACTTCCTTTCTACCGACTTAGTAGATCTATCAAAGCCTATACTGTATAGGCTGCAAACTAATCCATGTGCTATACCGATTTTATTAGATATAGCCGTTCTTTTATTATACTCTACTTAATAGGCAATGTATACAAAATTAGTGTGTATTATGAAAGCAATTACTAATACTATGTATGCATAAAGAGAAATATACAAAAGAGGCCACTAGATATTACTATCTAGCGACCTCTATCATTTGTGTTATTAAGCTTCTACAGGGTATACAGAAACTTTACGGTTATAACGACCAGCACGTTCAAATGCTACACGGCCAGGAACCAATGCAAACAAAGTATCATCTTTACCGATACCTACGTTAGCGCCTGGATGGAAATGTGTACCACGTTGACGAACTAGAATGTTACCACTTTTTACAGTAGAACCGTCATGGCATTTAACTCCAAGACGTTTGGACTCGGAATCACGACCATTTTTTGTACTGGAAGCACCTTTTTTAGATGCGAATAGTTGTAATTGGATATTGAATAACATGTAGTTCACCTCCTATTGTTCACTCACTCTAACAAAATCACTATACTGGCCCGCCACATTCTTGATTCCAAGAAACATGGTTTCTAATATAGCTTGTCCTCTTTCAGTAATAGGTTCTGAAAGTAGGATATGTAACTCACCATCTTCTATTTGGTACTCCATAGATTGCTCAGCCACCTCATGAAGTCCCAAGACCGATGTCTGTGAAAGCATAGATATAGCAGCACATACAATATCTTCTCCGTAAGGACCTGCCTCAGCATGTCCTCGAAAATGACATTCTACAATCTGCCCTAACGCATTGCGTTTCACATCAATGTGAGTCATGACAATTACGCCTCGATTTTTTCGATGCGAACTTTAGTGAATGGTTGGCGATGGCCTTGACGACGACGATAGTTGGATTTCGCTTTGTATTTGAAAACCAAGATCTTTTTCGCTTTACCATGTTCAAGTACTGTACCAGTAACTTTTGCACCGTCCACAAGTGGTGTACCAACTTTAACGTCACCGTCTTTAACTACAGTTACAACTTCGTCAAAAGAAACAGTTCCTTCAGCTGCTACATCCAATTTTTCAATAGTGATTACATCGCCTTCAGAAACGCGATATTGTTTACCACCAGTTTTAATAATTGCGTACATTATGACACCTCCTTGTATTCGTACTCGCTGAATGCGGTTATCTAGCCGAAGCCAGATATTACTGACCTCTTCATGCGGCTTGCAATAGTTGGGCGTACCCAAACTATGACTTAATTATTATACAGGACAAGACCTGTCCATGTCAACAAAAGGAACCTCTTTTCTATCTATATTTTTGAAAGAAGTCTTTCCTGTTTAGGCCTTGCAAGGTCCTACTTAATCACTAAGCATATACTAGTGTGGAATGGCTTGCCTATATACATCTATAATCGTGTTATCATCCCCACTAATACCGATATAGACCGCTCTTTACCACATACACTGGCACTGAAGACCTATTCATGAGTATTAGTACAATACTGATATACCTATATAGTAGGTCGCGCAAATCGATAATAACACAATAACGCTGCAAAGGAGCACACTACCATAGTTACTCCCATAGGAATAGCCGTGTTAGATCCTGCAATCCCCACAATAGGCGATACAATGCCCGCAGACATCATAGAGAAAAAACCTAATAGAGCAGACGCACTACCTGCTAGGTGGCCGTAATGTGTCATAGCCATAGAAAAGCTAGCTGCACCAAATAAAGACACTGTACCCACAGTAAAGAATAAAATCGTTGTTACCACCAAAAACGGCATGTTTAGAGCCATAGCACCTAAGAACAAGGACGAACCTAAGAATAGGACGGTTAAACTGCCTTGTAATAATTGATAATCCTTGATGACATTACTCATGCGAGAGCTGATCATGCTGAACAAAATAATACCACAGCTATTGAGCCCAAATATGTAACTAAATTGTTGCGCATCTAATCCAAATATATTTTGATACACAAAGGACGACCCACTAATGTAACAAAAGAATGCTCCAAAGGCAAAGCATTGAATCCCACATTGCCCTAAAAAGGCTTTGTCTTTCAGCAAGGCCTTATAATTTTTTAGCGCCACTTGTACACCACCTACTACGCGATGTTCCTGTGGTAAACTTTCACGGAATAGAATAGATCCTATGAGCAAGATAAGAGAAAAGCCTCCTAGCACCAAGAAAATAAATCGCCATGTTTCATAGATTAAAATCTGCCCTCCCAGTAACGGAGCAATAACAGGCGCTAATCCATTGACCATCATCAATGAAGCCAATAGCTTAATCAGAGCCGGCCCCGATGCATGGTCACGAGCGATAGCCTTAGATATAACCACACCAAACGATCCCGTTACTCCTTGCAAAAATCGACCTAACAAGAGCACTTCAATATTCGGTGCATAGGCACAAATGATAGTGGCCACTACGCAAAGTAAATTACCAACAATAAGTGGTTTTTTTCGACCTAGCACATCACTAATAGGACCTGCAAAAAGTTGTCCTATCGCAATCCCGATGGTCATAATGCCAATAGTCATTTGAATATTCGATGCCGATGTATGTAGCTCTCCAGGCATAATCGGCAATGATGGCAAATACATATCCGTTGCTAACGGCGTTACCGCCGTGAGCAATCCTAAAAATATAATTAAAAATAATGAAACAGACTTACTTTCCTCCATATCTTTCCTTTCTAACAATGTCCGCATTGCGAAGCAATACTTTCTTTCCTCGCCAAGCCCATGCCTTGTGTCCATACTTCGCTTTAAATTCTTTATTCGTCATCCCTTCTAGTTCCTCCGCCTCGATATAAGGTATCACCTGTTGGAACTCGGGAATAGGCGTCATAGGAACATTTCTATTATGAGGACACACCTCTTGGCATATATCGCACCCAAAAATAAGAGGCGTTTTTCCAATAATCCGTTCTTCTTCCTCTGAAAGTTCCCCTTTACACTGGGTAAGATAACTTTTACAGGTTCGGTAATCTAAATGATCCCCCTGTAAAGCCTTTCCTGGACAAGCACGCAAACACGCCCCACATTGAAGGCAACTTTCATTAAGCGGAGTGGAAACCTCCAAAGTCAAAGTCGTCATAATCGTACCTATCACCGTATAGGATCCCCAAGTAGGATTGATAAACGTTTGGTTCCACCCATAAAATCCTAACCCTGCCAAGTATGCCATATACCTATCCGCCAAAGGCGACGTATCGCAGTGAATCTCAAAGCTGTCATTCGGATACCGCTCATGCAACACATCCACTAGTCGTTCCAGATACTGACGCACCACAATATGGTAATCGTCCCCCCAACAATACCTAGCTAAATTCACAACTCCTTCCCTAGGCACATAATAGGGGAATAAACAAACAATAGCCGCCTGCGGAGCAAACATCGTCCTCGGCCCTTGCAACCTCTCTTCTATGGTTCCATTCGTAAACGGACAGGGATAGGGCGTATCCAAATGCAACGACGCCTCCACCGGCAATGGCCAAGGCGCCACACCTATCACTGGAATATTCAGTTCATTCGCTAATTGTTTAAGTTCTAATCGTGTCATGGTCTTATTATACTATAGATATCGTAGAGTTATATATAAACAGCCATTCATATATTATACCAATTACGAACAGAGCCTATGCCATTTAGGAAACTCAATAAAAACAGTCACATCGCCAGAGGCTACATAGCAGAGCAAATGACATTGTAATGTATCTATAATCTATGCTATAATTAAAATAACAAAAGAAGAGCCACTGACGTCTACTAGCGTCAGGCTCATCTCAAAAGTGGAAAATTGATTACGCCTAACGTGTAAGGTCTGGGAAACCTTATTCGTTAGGCGTTTTCGTTAGCTATAAAAGCAACGAATAACTTCTACAATCAACATAGAAAATTGAATCAATAAAGATAACTTTTTATATGTAGTCATAGTATCACCTCCTCCCATAATAGGAAGAGATGAGCCTAACAACACGTCGTTGACTCTTCTTATTCATTGATACTACAAAATTACACATATTGTTTAATATTTATCAATAACTACACATATTTCCGAGGAATGCAGTTAAGCGTAGTAGCCTTGTAGTGGGATTAACTGCACACATAACACAAATACAATAAGAGTGCGACACGCCCCCTAAGGAGTGCAGTTAAGCGTAGCAGACTTCGTGGCGTTCCTTACTACCAAAATAGCGTAACCCCAAGAAGACCGTAACATGCCCCTGAACAAACATAACCACTGTATAGTTGATGGTTCCTCCTAACCATTGATGTTATCACATTCTCAATGATACAGGTTGAGCAATAGTTGAGCAACCGCAAATAAACTAGAACGAATTAGAGTGCATTTATATTATTTAAAATTAAATAAAAACAAGCCTACCGACCTATTGCAGGTGGTAGGCTTTTAGTCTATTTACTTTTTTCTTTTCCATATAATCGAGACATGCCAGCTACTGTGACTAACCATGATTTACCAGACTTGCGACATTCCTCATCAGTAAACTGCTTTTTAGGATATCTCTTTAGACAACATTGTTTAATTGAATCCGCAGGAATCCCCCAACGTTCACCTGCTTCTTGTGTAGTCATTACATCCTCAAGTTTCATTACAGCACTCCTAATACGATTAATAAAGTGTAAACAGATAACACAAAGGAAATCACACTAATTATTAAAGTTAACCTTGAAATCATATGCATTCCATTGATATAATAGTATGGAAGATATGGGGCTCTTTCGAGCCCCTGTGGTTACCTATTTAACAGTTCTATTACCGCAATCACAAGTTGGATAAATGCTGTTATAATCGGTAGCCACTTTTTTATTTTCTTCCTATACCGTTTCAACGGTTTCACCTCCTTCCTTATGTATATATTATAACACGTTTTCGTGTTATTTGCAAGTATTTTATTAACAAAAAAAGCCTACCAATCCTGATATATCAGCGGTTGATAGGCTTTCCTAATATATAAAATTTTATTTTACAGCTAATCCAACAAGTAATAATCCGCTAATCAGCGCCCACGTGTTGCGCTGTCTGTTTAGTCGCCGTTCCGTTTGGTGATTGCGCTTGATGTCCTTGCTCAACTCGTTCAATGAGGCGTTCATTTCGTTCAAGTAGGCGTTCTGCCTCATCAAGTCGGCTTGCGCTTTCATCAATTCTTGCAACTGCCTGTTGTTGATATTCTTGAGCTCTGACAATTCGTTCGTTTGCTTGTTGATTAAGCTGTGCGCTTCGCTCAATGGAAGTTTTGACTGCCTGATTAAGTTCAACGCTGTTGCGTTGTTCGTCTTGAGCTCGTTCCAAGTGGTTAGTGGCACGTTGATAGTCTGAGTCGTTTCCTCCACCGAATATAAACCATCCGCATGCAATGATAAGGATGGCCAAGCTAATATACACAGTGCCAGAATACCGAGTGAAATACGTTTTAAGCTTATCATGCATCAATATCCTCCTTGGTAATCAGTGATGCCACGTGCAATCGCACGTACTATTTTATCTAGGTCATTATTAAGTAATTCTAGGTCATCGTTATTGTCAATAAAAGCCATCTCTACAAGTACTGCAACTGCATCAGTGGCCCCTAGTACGTATAAGCCACCTGGAGGTGGTGGTTTTACACCTCGGTCTGTAGTTTGCACACTCCGAATGATTTGGCTTTGAATGTAATTAGCCAACCGTTGCCCATTAAAAGATTTGTAGTAGGTTTCCGTCCCTACTGCCAATTTTGATTGCGATGCGTTGCAATGTAGGGATACGAATACATCGGCACCCCATTCGTTTGACTCATCGCAAACCATTACTAAATTGTCATCTTGCATAATACGAACCACGCATCCTGCATTGGTGAGATAGTCAGCAAGCATTTCGCCTGCTTCTCGTACTACGTCACATTCTTTTGTTCCATAAGTAGGGTTTACCGCCCCGCTATCTACCCTAGGGTCGTGCCCAGGGTTAATAAATACTTTCATCGTTTGTCCTCCTTTTCTAATTGATCAGGGATTCCGTCCCCGTCTCTATCCACCCATAGTGCTAAGAATCCTACTAGGGCGGTTAATACGGATGGAATGAAAATGTGGTCGATTATGTTAATACCGACCGTAATTAGCTTACCTAAGTCATCGGATACGTTGCCTTTAGTAAAGGCTAACACGTACTCAACAACTACTAGCAATATTGGTACTAGCATTACCAACACCAACAATCGTGTCGCTAACACACCCGTCGGATGAATGTTGGCTATTCGAATATTTTGAAATACATCCTTAGCCTTGTTAATTAATTCTTGTTTTGTCATAAAATCTCCAATCTCATATGTTGGCCGCATTCATATAAGGCCATTCTTGAGCATTTTGAAATACATCCTTAGCCTTATTAATTAACTCTTATTTGTTAACCATTACCCCTCCATGCTCGGACAATCTCCAATAGCTTTAAATATAACTCATTGAAGTCGATTAAATCATCCTCAACTAATTCACGCAAATTCTCTATGATTGACCAGCATTCTGAAAAGAATGGTATCAACATGAATACGAAAGCGAATAGGTGGTCGAGGTATATTTCCGTATTTGGAATTTGAATATCTGGCAAGGATACGAATATAACGGATAACAACATCCATGCAGGGTACTGCACGCATAGCTTAATAAGTAAGTCTCCACGTAGGCGTTCACTCATCAAATACCGTTTACTTTCGTTCGTTTCACTATTGAGATACTTCCCCCTACCCCAGCCATACCAGACTAGTGTAGTGATAAGATTTAATGCCGTATTGGGGCGGTCATTATCCTTGTTGTATCTCAATACTTCTGTTGCCACTCGTTGGGTGGTATCCACAAATAGCAACGCCGTAGTTAGGAAGATAATTACACCCATGTCTACGACATGCTCGTGAGATACTCCGTTAACCAATGTCAACAATATCTCATTGATTAGGTTCATATATATTACCCTCTAGCCTTTCTTAATTGTCGATATCGTCAAATTACCTTCCGTTGCGTTGTTGAATGCTTGCGTTGGAGGGTCATCTTCCGTTACCCAAGTACATACTCCTAAGCGCAATAGCTGTGTAGGGATTGCGTTCCGTGCTTGCGTTCCTTTGCCGTCAAAATGGAATCGGATAAGCCGTTCGTTGTCCCTATCTCCGAACATGACGGAACCTATTCGCATTCCGTTGTCATCAACAACATCTGCATATACTGAACCTATAGGCAAAAAACCTTGTGGAATTATTGAATGCCCCTGAAAATCTGTGCCATTAGAATTAGGCTTTTGCACAAGTAGCCACGTCCCTCCACGACCATTGACATCTGACTCACGCTTAGGTAATCTATTAAAATTTTGGTCATTTGGTGGGGTTATCGAAATGGTGCCCCATGAGTCGCCTTTAGCTCCAACAACAACGGTATTTCCAATTCGTGTAAATAAGAAGTGGCTTTCACCATTCATCCATGACGTCCCTTTGGGAGTCTTGTACACGTACTTTTTTTGAGTCGTAGGTTCTACATCACTACCACCGCTTGATGTGGTAGTGATGGTAACCGTATTGCCACCACTAATGCTTAACTGACCGTTGTTGAATGAAAGGGTTTGAGGTGTTGCATTAGTACCAGCAGGGCCCGTTGGTCCTTGTGGTCCTATATCTCCTTTAGGCCCTTTCAACGATTGCAGTTGATCAGGTGTAAAGTCGGAATATCGGAATGGTTCCCCTTTATCTCCTTTAGGACCTGTCGCCCCTGGTGGTCCTTGTTCGCCTTGTGGACCGTCATCGCCCTTAGGGCCTCGTTCGCCAATATCTCCCTTAGGACCTATTGGTCCTACTGGTCCTTGCTCTCCACGTTCGCCTCGCAATCCTTGAGGTCCTTGTTCTCCCTGCGGTCCTCGTTCACCTGTATCCCCCTTGGCACCTTTAGGACCAACAATGCCTCCGCCGTAGTCTTTCACTTTAACAACGTCAATAGGAGTACCGTCTATAATTCGTACGTCATCCATTCAATCGCCCCCTATCTGATACACTGCCTTTGACTAATACATGACCTTTTAAGATTTTCGTTTTAGGTCGGTTATTACTATCATACACAAACACATCATACACGTAGCGACCTTGAGGAATATCTCCATCCAATGTCAGCTTGAATGTAGTTACAGCATCTTCTGATAGATTTTCAATTTTAGAAATGTTGAACCTTGCAACGTAATCCGTATCGCTTGCTTGCACACGCACAACGGCGAATAGATCATCTGCCTGTACCTCCTTGTTATATTCAAGGATAAAGGAGCAAGGTACGCCCTGCTCCATAACAAAATTATGCTGTTTGATTAGCTTCATCTTTCTTTTCCTCTGATTTATGCTTGTCCTCTTCTTCAGCTTTTGCCAATTCGTCAAGCAACACATTTTGTACACAGTCTTCTACAGGGCAACGACCGTTTTCCAAAAGTACACTTCCGCACCATTCACAATAGGTTTCTTTCATGATAAATCCCTCCTAATTTAACTCACGAATTTTCTTGATAAGGTCAACGTCAATTTGTTTGAATTGTGCCTTAATATCGTCAGTAGGTAAGCCCTTCATTTGCTTAGTCAAAAAGACTTCTTTCAACTTATCACGCTCTGCCTCTGCTTCCTTCTTCAAGGCTTCAATTTTTTCCTTTTTAGATGGTTCAATCACTTCTGGTACGTAGTCAATGAATTGACCATTTACATAACACTTATAATCAACGAATTGTGCTTGCATATCATCACCACCTGTTACATAGTTGTGATTGGGATAGTCACGTTTCGCAAGTTCAAGGCACGCTTCTTCTGTCTCAGCATGCACACCGATTAATAGGGATGTTACTCGAGCTCCCTTTTCGTTTAAAATAAATACGTACTTATTTTCCATTTATTTTCTCCTTTCTTCGAGGTATTTAAAATGAAATTAATTCAAAAGATAAAGGGCGCCACTAAGCGCCCTTATGTTGTTTATTCAGTAGTCGGATACTACGCCACCTACGATGAAGCGGTTGATGCACTTAACCAATCTCGCCAATCCCTAACACTTCATGAAGTTTATGGAATGTGGCTACCATCACATGCTAAGAGTGTTAGTAGTAACACCCTCAACAACTACGGCTCCGCCTTTGCGCACCTGGTTAGCATTTATAATGTAGAAATCCAAAACATCACCTACTTACAATTGCAATCAATCATTGATGACATGTTAGTTAGTGGATTATCTTACAGTTCTTGCAAGAAGGTCCGTACCTTGATTAGTCAATTATTCTCCTATTCAATCATTAATGGTTGGTGCACCACGAATTATGCTAAATTCTTGAACCTTGGCCACAACAAACCAGTTCGCCCGCATAAGCCGTTTACCACCCAAGCAATCAATCGCTTATGGCGGTTAGAATCACCTCTCCACGATATTCCATTGATTTTACTTTACACGGGAATGCGTGCATCGGAATTAATCAACCTCAAGGCTCGTGATATCAATCGCAAGCAGCGCACAATCAAAATCACATCGGCCAAGACGAAATCGGGCATCCGAACTATTCCCATACACGATCGCATATGGCCTATCATTACACGTAGGCTTGATGCGGTCTACGTCATTAAGGAGTGCCGTACATACTCATCCCTCAGCCGTGAGTTCGATAAGGCTATGAAAGCCATTAATGCCAAGCACACTACCCACGATTGCCGCCATACATTTGCTACACGCCTTGATAATGAGGGTGCTAACTACAATGCCAAGCGATTACTGCTTGGCCACGCTAGTGGCAACGTTACTGATGGAGTATATACTCACAAATCATTAGGTCAATTGCGTAAGGCAATTCGATTGCTTAAATAACCAAGGGGGAACTACTGCGAGTATTTACGATACTACCTTAGATGTTAATTACCCCATCGCATTTACTCACAAAGTACTCGGAGGCTCACTAACTGCCATCTACAACAGATCGTCTGATGGTGGCGCCGTGGCTTATTTAAGCTTTACGGATTTGCGCAAATGCAAAATCACACGCGATACCATTGGTAGTGCATTTACAAGCCCAATCTCATACATAGTATTTGGATATTAGCCAAGGGGGAAAGCGCCAAGAGCGAAACGATGATTTAGTAACATTCCCTATTGCATTCCAGCGGAAAGTCTTAGGTATCCAAGTAACTAAAGGCTGGGGTGTAAATGCTCCTAGTTACAAAGAAGTAACATTGCAAAATTTTAAACTTTATTCTCACGATAATAGGGAATACTTTACAACATGGTTAGCTTTAGGATCATAACCCCAAGGGGGAATTAGAGCCCAATTACACACTTACAATGAAACGATTGTTTTCCCAATTGCGTTTAAAAAAGCAGTTAATTTAAGCGTTACTCCTGTTGGTAGAAGTGGCACTAACCCTTATAAGAGTTTTGTCCGTGTGAACGAATTAAGCAGTCAAAGTTTCATGGCAAATAGCGATGATGTCGTTATTTCAAAACTTTATTGGATTGCGTACGGAGTTTAAAATCCTATTGCTATATATCTTACCGCAGGTGTTATTCCATCTGATCCGTAATCATTCCCCAAGCCACATAAGAACTTAGAATTATCCACAACTTTGCACCATGCTCCTACATTGAATTGAGGTAACAAGGATATTGCATTTGCATAAAAGCATTTAGATTTAAATGCAATTGGATAGGTTCTATAACCATTCTCCCCAACACTCTCAACAGATATTCCCCCTTGGGGTTAAACGCCGATGGCAATGTAATAGTGTGGATAATATTTGAATGTAATACTTGTCTTGGTTAAAGATATTTCATCATCAAAATTCTGTGCACTATAATTTGGAACACTATTATCTAATGTACCCACAGCGCTTAATACTCTTTTAAAGGAAATAGGAAAGTTTGCTGATGCTGGTAAAGCTTCTTTACTGCTTGTGGTTGCTTTTCCCCCTTGGAGTTTTAAAGCCCGAATGCAATATAATAATGCTCAAAGTGATCAAAAGTTACACCAGAAGTTGTAAACCTTACAGTATCATCAAGATTATACGTGCTGTTAGTAGCTGCATCTGGATGCAAAGTGCCTAACACAGTTAATACTTTATTGAATAGAATTGGAAATGTTGCATGGCCTTTATTACTAGAACGATCCAACTTTTGGCTCGCTTTTCCCCCTTGGATAATCAAACCACCGAATGAGGAACCTAGGCATATATACCAGGCATTTTCGTTGGAGAAATCGTAGCGAACTCCTTGAGATTTTAGGATGCTAGTAACATCTATATTCACGTCCCCAATTAAGGCCTTTACAACCGCCAATGTAGGCGCCAACAATGTGTTAGAATCGGACTTGTTGTTAGTAATTAACTTAACAAGTTCTGTTGCATCGCCTTTTGTGACGTTAATGCCCTCGTTATGCTTGGCAATGCCTGTAATCGTATTGTCCCAATCCCCAAAATATTGCCATGCGCCCCAAGCATTATAGAACGTACGGCTGGCTTGTTTTATTGCTTTTCCTTGGCCGTGAGAATAAAACGTTTGAGTGATTACGTTTCCCTCTGTTTTATTCACATGGATTTGTCCATATGGGTAGATTTTACTGGATGATGGCGCATTACTCCATCCTAGCACTCCTGCGTTGCATTCGTATATTCCTGGCTTGGTGAGGTCGTTCCAATTCCTAATGTTACTTGGAATGGTGGAACCGCCTGCGTATCTATCTAAATTGTGAGCTGTGTCATTTGCATTGTGAGCGGTAATCTTCGCATCTACTTGTTGCTCGTTCAAGCCTTCATGCAACGTCACATTACACGTCACTTGCTGCGCATTACTGAATCCAAACGCAACGTTCATATTTTGGCGATAGATAGCTTGACCATTCACTACTGGCAATGTGGATGGGTCTTCATCTTTCATAATTGAGTAGAGGATTAATTGCCCTCGTTTATCACGAGCGTAAAATCCGATTTCACGCATAACAATAGGCGTTTGAATAGATTCGTTTGAGATTCTGAACCGAACTAAGCACTCGGTATTATCCTGTGTAATTCCAGCAATCTGTAATTTTAACTTCTTTGCGCCAAGGTCGTTGGCTGTTTCCACATTGCTAACATTTCCATCCCCTAGCCAAATTTCTTCAATATGTAATTTTAATTCGTTTGCCATAACGGATGCTTGTAATTGCTTACCTACATTCGTTAGATAGGCTTGACTCCATGCCATCTGTTACCTCCTTGTAATTTCAATAGTGGTGCTTGCAAGGGCTCCACCGTTATAAATGGTCGATGAAATGTCATAATTTCTTGGTTTAAGAATAGTAATTTCTTTATCCACTAAATACAAACCACCACCAAGTGTTGATTTCGTTTGAACTTTCTCTTCTACTAATGTTTTGAGCAGCAAATTCTTGGGAACGATTGGTTCAGCATAATTGATGACTTCGCTCGATCGTTCACGCATTTCTTTGCTTAAAATGAACCAAATTTCGTAGAGATTTTCGTTCAAATCCACACCAACAGCACCACGACCAAATGTGGCATCAAGCATTTCTTGAAGTTTCTCCACCGTATAAGGTCTTGTTCCTGCCAATAGCCGTAATATACGATTGCGCCTATCCTCAATTGTGTCGGTATCTTGCGGTAATACCTCAAGTATCCATTCCCAATGCGACAATCCGAGTTCACCCATGCTAGGAATAAACTGATTATCTAGTAAATCCGCCATGATTTCCCATAATAGTATAAACTCGGGATTCTCTACACGCATGATTTCTTGCATATCACGGCTATCTCGGCTAACAGGTGGTAGGAATTGGGATATATCAATATCGTTACGTCTATATTCCATGTTAGCCACCTACGTTAATGTTAATTGACCAACGGTAGGGATTTGATGCGCTTCTAGTAGCACCTTATCACTTCTACCGTTGATTGTGACGGAATCAACATCAATAACATTAGGAAGTTTTAGAATTTCAGCTACGATATAAGCAGTTCTGACTGTATCTCGCCCTCTATCGTCATTCTCTCCCCATCCCTTGCGAATACCTAGTAAGTAGGATTCTATCGCCTTGGTAGCGATTGGTTGCAAATCTTGGGATGTTCTTCCCCCGCTCAATGTCACTCTTGCGTTAATCGTGAGTGGTGCAGATTCTGCACTAACCACCGTTACAGTGTGACCAATTGGAGCAATTCCATACCCTTTACCTTGCGGTACTGGGTCGATTTTATTTTGAACCATTTTAATAAGTTCGGAATCCGCTACACTGTGTTCACTGTTAGTAATGACTAATTTAACTGTACCTCCACCATTCCAACATCGATACACTTTAACACCACCAACTCCTGGAATCGCAAGCACCTTTTCTTTATAATCTGCACCATTACCCCCATAGGCTTTAGATTTTAACGCCTCAAAATATCTTTTACGGAATACTTCGGTGTCTTCTTCATCTTCCCCTGGAGTTATGATTTTTACAATTTCTGCGCTTGTAAGCCCGTTTACAGGCACCACAGGGGTAACATATCCAATGCATCCATTGGCGCCACGTCCACGTGTCTCACATCGCATTTTATACCTATGATTGGTATCGTCTATCACTTCATCAACAATAAAATTGTATTCTTCAAAATTAAAACGACTTCCTAAAGGGACTGGGGCATTGAATTTACCCTCTACCTCTGCGAAAGTCGCTTCTTCTGGGTATATATTAAACTCGGAGGCTCGCAATTTCAAGAACTCACGGCTCGCCGTTTTAGCGAACGTTTCTCTTAAAATTACATCGGCCATGATATAGAGTTCAGCGAGTTCAATAGATGCTGGAGCCGTTGCATCGTAAATGATTGACCCCTCACGCCTATCGAATGCATGATTGACCCTACCAAGCATGCGCTGTTCAATTTTGTCGGCTGTCATATGCTCATACAACGTTAATCAGCTCCTTTCTAATATCTGTAATGGTTCCATAGATGGTATCTACACTGAACGTTGTGAATACATCTCCTTGATTATGTCCAAACTCAAACCCATACACATCCTTTATGCGATCATCCGCCAATAAGGCTTCCGAGATGCGTCGTTGTAACTCTGCGTATACATATGGGATTGGTTGACCAAATAGGTCTTGCAGTTCAATTCCATAATTCCAGCTGTAAATAATGTATTCATATCGTTCTGTGTTAATAATCTTATAGATAGCTTGTTTCATCGCTTCTAATTCATCTGTAAACCCTCGAATTTGACTATCCCTAGCATAATCAAGGGAATACGTATAACTAGGTTGATGCGCAATGGTAACATCTGCGATGGTTTCGTTTGGTGTTAACCTATCACTCATTTAGTAGTGCACCCCCTATTCGAATTGTACCAGCGGTCAAGCACAATATAGCGCTGTCCGCCACTTTCTTGAATTAGAATTGCCTTATCCCCTACCTTGAGTGAGTTATGGATAAGGAACTTTTTTCTGCCTACATAATCGTGATTATGACTTTGGTATTCTGCTGCACCAACGCCTCCCGCACGATTCTCTGTAACGTGGTCAACACTTATTTCTGCCGTCCAATCAGTTGTATTCTTAGTGAATACCAGGTTACTTTCAGGAATGATAATTTTAGGGTCAACTTGGATTTGATAGGGGCTAATGCTTATGACTTCCCCTATCACAATATCACTCATGACGTAGGCATTCATGGTGTCAGTGACTAGCGTTTTGAAAGTGTCCACTAGTTTATTAAAATCGTTCTCCATATCAACCCATCCTTATTACTTTAGTAGGGGCTTCACCATTGCCCCATGCGTAATTGACGTCGCCATATCGCATAGCATGGCCACGACTTGAACTGTTACCAAATCCACCGCCTGCGCCATCTGCGATAATAACGTGATCGTTATTGCCGTATACAAGTAAGTCGCCCTTATTGGCATAGCCATTATATGATTCGACTTTATATCCTTTAGCTTTCAAGGAGCTTTCAAGAGTGTCAACATCTGCCACACCTCTATCGGCTAATTCCTTAAGGTCTTTGTTATAGTACGAACCAGTTTTTACGGCTACGTCTACACAGCCGACTTCGCCATATTGAGATACCATGCCTTCATTTGCTTGGAACCCATAATCCACTTGATTTGGGTTAACTCCTCCCACCGTATTACCTCCACTATGTTGTGACTTCTTCTGCTCCGCCGCCTTAATCTGCTCAACCGCTTTTGCATCTTCATCTTTGGCGACTTCATATTTTGCAGGGTCGCCTTGATAATACACATCGAGGTCCATCGAGTGGTAGCCATGTTTGAAAGTATGTGTTACCGATTCCACCATAACGTAATTATCCACCACAATATCGCCTAGATTCTTCTTGAGGTATAACAAGGTGCCACCACGCACCCTAACATCACCAATGACATTTTTGAGCCTAATCTCACGAGTTTTACGATTCTTTAGGCTTATGATTCGCTTAGCCCTATCGACTGCATTTGTTACCTTATCATCTGGCATCATTAAGTATTGCAATCGCCCCCATTTCTTGATGTTTTCGTCATCTTTTAAAATGGCGGTTGTTACTAATTTCTTTGAATCACCATCTGGCACATTACGCACTATCTTCACTTGATTGTATGTGTCTTTGTCGATAGATGTTTTATAATCAATATTTTCCATGACGTCATCGTCAATGAAGATGTCAGTTTTCATAGATTCCAAAGACTTTAGCATTAATTTACCCTTATTGTCATATAGATGATACAGGTCGTGCTTAGGTGTGTTGATTACCGTTTGTTCTAATGCGTACATGATGATGTCAATGAGAGTTTTGTTCTTCTCTACACGCATTGGAGTAGATGGAATGACGTACTGCGTATTGTCGAGTTCACCTATTTGTAAGCCAAAGTCAGTGGCTATCATTTTAACCAGGTCAGTGGCCGTAATACCCCCGTATACGTAACAATCCTTATTCTTTAAATATCGCAATTGGTCGTAGGCTGTAACACTGATTACACCACTTTTGTCACGTGATTTCTCGAATACGTTGCCCACAAATACAATATCATCATTGAGTTTAAATTGAACTGCATTACCTTCTTCAAATTGCAAGATACCGTCTGTCATTACTTTGAAAGTCATTTTAGAGGGAATGCCGTCAATTCCTCTTGTAACTTGTACTCCCTCTAAAGGGTCTACTAGGTATTGATTATTGCCATTTCTTATGATAAGTTGGTATCGATACGGTACTGGCATTGCCATTTGAGTAACCATTATTTGCCTTCTTTCAATTGAATAACTTGACCGACTGCAAGCGCAGCAGGAACTGCAATCTTATTGAGCGATGCAATTGCAAATAGATTGTTCGTGTTTCCAAATTCACGTTTTACAATTTGTTGCAAGGTATTACCTTGTTTTACCTTAGCTGTTTGATTAGGCACTTTATCTGACGGTCTATTGGTTGTGACCGTGCCTTTTGCATTACCCTTTTCATCGGTCTCTACAAATAGTTTCTTAGCGCCCCAATCCTTCCATTGCTTGAGCTTAATAGGTACCTCACAGTCAATGCCTAATTCGTGAGATTCTTCAATTGAGTAGTCTTCTAACGTCACCTTAGTATTGGTCATACTAAGCATGTCACCCTTTTCACTCATCCGTACTACGATAAACTGAAAAGGCTTTTTCTCTTGCTTAAATCGCTTGAGTTTGTCGAGGTAATACTCCGCCTTTTTCGACTTCATAATAAGAGATTGATTGAAAGGGTAATCGTTGTTAGGAAGTAATATTTTGAATGACCAATCTGTTAGCCCTGGAGGCTTAATAATGTTAACCTCTCCAGCGCCTATCAAATCAATGGTTTCGTTTTTCCCATTGATGGATGTAGTCATCGAAGGTGGTGGAATCGGTATCTGCATTGAGTTTAAGAAAAAATAATACATTACATTGCCACCCCTTCCCGTTTCATGCCCACAGCATTACGAATACCGTCAAGCAATTTTGATGTAACCCCATCTAATTCCATTTCATTGGAGATGTTGTTATCCATGTCCACATTCACGATGACGTGAGATTGGTTGAATTGGTTAAGTGCCGATTGAACCGCACTCTCACGAAGTTCCTTGATTTCATCCGCCGTCATCTCAACTGCATCTGCCGTCCGTTTTGTATGGTGAGCTGTTCTTCGCCCTGCTTTAGAATCTTTTGGAGTCCCGTCTTTATGCGTCGGAATTTCACCTATTTTCTTTGCATCAAAATCAGGAATTTTAATTTGTGGCATTTCAAAGTTAAACAAATTTTCTCCCATTTTATAACCAGACTCTGCATAATCCATTTGACTTACATAGTCCATTTTGCCTAACAGCGTGGTTTCGCCGCCCGCAATAGCCTTGCGTTCTATATGAAGCGCTCCAGCATTTACAGTAGTGTCGCCCATGATCTTATCCATACCTGGAATTTTCTTAATCAATGAAAGCGCCGAGTTCACCGCTTGGCCAATCAAATCAACGATGCCATTCCAAATATCTGCAAATAGATTGTAAGTGGCATTTAATGGATCATTGAATACATTCCCCAAGAAGTTGGCAAAACTTGCAATCCAATTCCATACGAATGTAATCCCATTGCGAATACTAGCCCACAACCAAGCGAATGCGCCGAATATTAATCCTGTGGCACTAATTGAAGTACCTGCGAAGTAATTCACCGCGGATACTGCCAAATAAAACACGCCAATTAAGGCAATGATTCCTGCCACAATCCAAGTAATCGGACATGCATACAGTGCTGCATTAAGCCCTTCCTGTGCCAATGTTGATGCTATTTTAGATGCCGCTAACGCCCACTCCACCACCGTTGCAGCGGCCGTTGATGCCATCATTACCGCCGTATTAGCTGCGGAAATTAAGGTCATCGTTGCATAATAAGTGAGCACCCCAACGGCGATTCCGAATGCTACCTCAACAATCCCGAAGTTATTGCTCAAGAAGTCGGTAACAGCACCAAATGCCGTGGTAATTCCTGACATTGCCCATTCTGCAACTCCTACGAGCCAATAGAAGAGCGGCGCTACATATTCTATGGCATTGGCTATGCCGTCAAACATCCTACCCATGACTTCACTGTTACCAAGGTCTTTTAATCGCTCAAATACTGGTGTAAATGCGTTGATAGCTCGGTTTTTTAACTCCGTCATATGGTCATCAAATGTCTTAGGCATTTTAGCAAATTGTGCTTCAATTTCTGGCATATTGTCCATAATCGACTTCTTAATTACCTCAGATGTAACTTTACCATCCGCTGCTAACTGCTTGAGTTCTCCACGGCTTACGCCCATGGTTTTGGCAATCATATTTTCAATGATTGGAGCGTTTTCTGCGATTGAACGGAACTCATCACCTTGCAATTGACCACTTGCCATGCCTTGTGTTAATTGGAGCATGGCGTTCTTTTGATTTTCTTTGCTTGCCCCACCAATAACGAATAGCTTTTGAATGCCCTCCATAAATCCAACTGCTTCCCATGGATCAGGGAAAGCATCGTGTGCTGACATTGATAATTGCGTTACAGATTCTGCCATTTCCATGTAACCACCACGGGCCCGTATTGCTGAATCATAAATTTGCTTATTCAATGCTACTGCATTTGCTTGATCGCCTGTAACCAAATTAAGCCTTGCCTGAATCGAATTAAACTCGTTGGCTGTTTGATTAAGGCTACTAATTGCACCAGTGACCATGGTAATACCTCGCATTGCCACATCTGCGAAGAGGTTGCCAGTGAATGAAGCAAGGAATCCACCCCAACCGCTTTTAGCTGAGTTTGTGACATTTATAAATTGTTGCATTTTGCCTGTCGCATTATTAGCGCCGTTGGCTAACATTTGCATTCCATTCGCTGCACTTTGAGCAATGGTAGGAATATTTGTTGATAAATTTATATAGTTTGTAATTGTCGCCACTAAATTCCGCCTCCTTTCTGTGCCTTCCTCTCATCTTTTGCGTGTTGTTGCATAAATGCGTAAATACAAGCCCGCTCCTCTAAGTCCATATTAATGAACTCGGAAGGACGGATGTTGTATTTTACGAATGCTACATAGGCGAGGTACGTCTCACCGTCATTGGCGCTTAGGAGTTTTTTACGGCTTTTACCTTATCTTCAAAACCAGTTTCAAAACCTTGCGCCTCTTGGATGGCACGTGTTAAATCTGTTAACTCACCACCATTAAGCATAGCTTTCACCAAATCTAACTCGTTGGATACTCCCCAAGAATTTTGTAATTCCATATCATCTAATGTTGGGAATACAATCGTGCGGACTAGCAATTCATCTGTAAATGCTGTCAAATCCATACGTTCTTCGGCGGTACGTGTGCCAGGTTCGTATACTTTCTTAGTAAAACGAGCGCGTAACTTATCTAATTCCTTATTAGTTAATACACGGATGCGCCAAACGATAGGCTTACCCTCATCATCTGTAAATCGTTTCGATGCAACGTACTCTACTTCTGTTACAATCTTTGCATTTTGCTTAAAAAAGCCTTTTAATGTTTCAACCATGTGTGCCTCCTATGCGTTCATTCCATCTAATTCTTTAAAGTGCGTAACGTATCGCACACTTTCAAATGTAAATGCTAATTCGTCTTCAAGCCATTTCCCGTCCGCATCAAAATCAGCCACTGGTGTAACATCTAAGTTACAGCCAACTAAAATAACAGAACGAGGCCCTGCATTTGACGTTGGGTCAAGATTTGTCACTTGCATATCAAAGTACGTATCTACACCCGTTTTAATCAACTTTTCAATCATTTCATCAAATAAGGATGTATTCTTATAAATCGTAAGTTTGCCCGTGCCTTCTAAGGATGTTGTTTTATTCCCTTTCAACATTCGCCCTAAAATAGCAACTTGATCCTTTTTCTTTTTAACTTCCGCCTTTAAATTTTTGGCTTGAAACAATAACTTGCGTTTGTTATTAGCAATAACATAACATGTCGCCAATTTAGCGCTGATAACATCACTAGCATTCATTGTGCCAACGGAATTAAAAGTAGTTTCTTCTGCCATCTGTTACCTCCTATTCAACAATAACTGTCATGTAAAGTTTTTCCATAGCCACCGTAGGCTGGATGTTCATATTCACAATGACATCTTCTTTGTTGTCACCTTGTGTTGGAATTTCAATGTCTTTATCATCAAAGTTTTGAATCGCTCTCACTCGTTGATATTGCTCGCCAAGGTAAACGAGGTCGCCCCACAACGCACGACGTCCATCTGCGTCATTTTGAACCTTGCCTAAATATCCTTTGTTGAATGTACGACCTGCATCAATCGCCCAATTATCCAACACTCGAATACATTGGTTTAATGCGAAACTTTGATTCTTATGTTTAGTAAATTCTGTGAAAGTGTTGATGTCTTTCAAGACACGTGCTTCACCTTGCACATTGCCGCCTACTGGGTCAGATACGTTGTGGAACATGAACATGCCGTCTTTGATAGCTTGTTCAAGCTCGAACTGCTTATATTTGGTGTTGATAGTAAACTCACCATCATATTTACGGTTCGATAAGGATTCGTTGATGTTGCAAGAAGCCTCACGCCCTACGGTCCAGTAGACTAATGAAGATGGGTCCTCGCCCTGGTCGGTAATAGTATTAAGGATACTAATTACACCCTCATTGTTGACGCCCTTCTTACCTTGCAAGACCAATTGAAATTTAGCCCCTGTTTGGTTTCTGCATCGAGTCGTAAAAGCAATCAATAAATTCTTGATAGTTTCATCAGAACCTACATAACCTAAGACATTAAAATAGTACGGCTCTAAGAACTCAAGGCCGTCTTGATAGTTTTTACTAGTCACAACAGAACCGTTTGTACCGCCTGTGAAAGCTGTGTAAGCAGTAGCCACTAAGTTAGCATTCTTTTTAAATTCAACGTATGCGTTATCAACTAAATCAGATGCCTTAGCAACGGCTGTTTGTTTATCCACCACCTTGCGCACATCATTTGTTGTGATGTAAGTTGTCACAATAAATGCGCTCGTTGCATCTGGGTCGGCCTGTACAGATACACCGAGATCATTGCCACGAATACCTGCATATTTCGCCTTGCCATAGTCATTGCTTGCTTTTTCACCATCACTATTTAAGCGGTAGAAATAGCCTGTTTTAAGGCCTAAGAACAAGTCACGTAAGCCTTTCATTTTAGGGTGCCCAAAATCGTAGCCAAAGTAGTCTTGGCAACTCTTTTGGAATGTATCAGAATCCACTCGGAATACTTCGCCACTTGGTCCCCAATCAAGAGATAACATCATCGCGCCGTATCCACGGTCAGCCACTTCTGCATATGCTCGTGTTTTGCTAATAAAATTGATGTATGCCCCTGGCAACACCTTGTTATGGAACAAGAACGTTCCGCCACCTAATGCCATCTGTGCACCTCCTAATTCTCATATTCCACAATCGGACGATTGAACTCGTTTTGTAAAATCTCATCAATCTCTTCATGCGTATATGTCATATCGTCATCTAAAAGTACGGCTAAAATATCCTTGTATCGTTTGTATTTATCCGATGCAATGATCGTGTAACCGTCAAATCGTTCATCCATTGTTTGAACTCCTTTCATTCACTTGTAATCGTTCCATCGCTGGAACTCGTTTACTTTCTTTGTAAAGTAGCATTTCGTATGTCACGCTAAAGTGCAAAACTCCATCGCTTTCACGGTAACTCATATCCTCACCACGTGTGATACGGTCGCCTACCTTCACGTACTCCAATATGTCGTAAAGCTGTTCGCCTATTTGTAGTAGGTCCTTGCGGTAATCCACTGGAATACTTTCCGCATTTAGGAAGTATTTCACGGTGTAATCGAGTTTACGATCATACAGCTTGCCTACGTGTAAATCGTGATTAGAGGTTGTTACCTCAATTAAAAAGCAAGGAAATTTCATCCTATTTTCTTTCCACTCCACATACACTGGCACTTTGAATACATCGTATAAGGCCTTAGAGATACCCTCGGTTATTAACGTATCAATCATTTTGCAACATACTCCTTAGCCACGTGTTAAACCCACTATTCATAATGTTATTGGCGTTGCTTTCAACCACATTCTTGGCATGTGTTGTGATATTCAGTCCATCAACCCAAGATTGTTTTAATCGTGCGCCTTGTACTTTACCGCTTTGCCACCCTGCGCCAATAAATGGCAAGAATTGCCCTACCTTTTGGCGGTGTCCATCATCCACATATGATGAATAAGTAGATGTGTTGAACACCTTCACTGACATAGTCGAGTTAGAGTTGCCACCTTTAGGGAACGGTTCATCCATAAACCAACTCTTGCGCATATTTTGCGTATTAAAATTATGTGTTTGGTAAATAGGGTTTCCGCTTTGGTCATGCCCTACCAGCATTTGAATGCTACGAGGTCCTACTGGGGTTTTCTTCTTCGCCTCACGCAAATATACGGCGCCCATTCGCTTTACAACGGAGCTCATCACTCCAGCTAATTGTGCTGGGTCCGCCATTCGCTCAAGGTTTTGTTGAAATGTCTCAATTCCGCTGAAATCAAAATCTAACTCTGCCATCATCGCACCTCCAAATTCTCTAACTGAATTTCTTGGTGGCTGTCATACACGTTAGGCATTGAACTAGACTTTGCATAAAACTCTCTGTGACGGCCTACAATGTGCATGCGAGCACCTTTAGGAACAATCACATCAGGTGCCATGAATAAGGTTGTATTTTGAGCAAATTTTGGCATGCCATCAGCTTGTGATGTGGTAGAGGATTTAAAAGAGACCCTACACGGATAGGGTCCCTCTTCTACGGTTCGGTTGATACTAGTAATACCAGTCGCTTCATCGACCGTTTCCTCTTCGGTTAATACTGTCACCAAGCAATCGTACATTTGCTCTAATTGCTTACGGTAAGTGCTCACCATCTGATTCGTCGGTAACATGCTAGTAACCTCCTGTCTTCTTGAGTGAGCTCTTCAATAAGTACTCGTAATCTGTCTTCATCGGTGGTGCCACCTAGGTCAATTGACGTGTCACCCATGCGAATGGATTTGGCAACCTGCGCACCATCACTGCCTAAAATTTCCTTAGCGTTCATATGAATGAACATGCCACAAGCTCGACGTACAATGTACGTTTCTAGCTCTGTCGGTAGTTCCGTGTGGTTGATATCAGCTAGCGCCTTATCCAGTTCACTTTGAATGACGTACTCAAGTATCTGCGTTTCGATGGCAACAAATCCTGTAGCACCTTCAATGAATTCAACCGCCTTAGGAATCAGCGCTTGTGCCTTCTTCTTCTGCTCCTGTGTCTCCATCATCTTTCACCGCCTTCTTGCCTTTTGGCGTATCCTCGGTTTCTTCTACCTCTACAGTTTCCACATCAGCGCTTGCGCCTTCTTCTGCTCCTGTGTCAACTTCCGTTTCAGGATGTAAATATTGTTGTAACAACATTCCCATAAGTAAACCTCCTATGCTTTAAATGTCATTTTTAAAACACGAGCTGGGTTGGTTAATGCTACACCGTAGTGTTCGTCCGCTGTGATAACTGTCATCTTGCCAACGATGTCACGATCAGATTCTACTTGTACATTTCGTTTTAAGTACAAGGATACTGCTGGCAATGTTGGCGTGCCTTCACCACTGTTAGGTGCCATTTGCACCATGAAGTTAGTGAAGTTATCCCCCTCTTTTGGCACTCGACGAGATACCACGACTTCAACGCCACAAATAGAACCGATAGCCCCTGTCATCATCAAGTCACCACCGTATTTGTTTTTATCAATGAAATCAGCGGATTTGCGGATTTGTGTCAATTGCTCTGGGTGGATAAACAATACCTTTGGCACGTCGGATTCCTCTGCGAACTTATCAACACCATTCACAATACCCTCATAAGAGATTTGAGATGTGGATGTTACCGCTAATGTTGTTGATTTTAATGTTTCGATTACGTCATCTTCGATTTTGTCAGCAATAGACATACCTAATTGCTTAACTGCTTCACCAATTGGGTCTCCATAACCAGATAAAACTGCTTCATCCGTGATTTTCACCCCAATACCAGCTTTTTTGATTGTGAATTTTTCGACGGATGTTGTTAATTGAGCAAGGTCAATTGCTGCGCCCTCTTCTACGTCTTTTGCGGAACCGATGTATTTAAAGGATGGTACTGTTACAGTGTTACCAGGTTGTCCTTCAAGTTTCGTGTCGACCGCCAAAATGTTTGCGAATTTAATCGCCTTAGGTAAGTTAGCGGAAATCATGTCCGCCATAACTTCTGGATTAATTAATTGTGTTAATTTTGTTGTTCCTTGTGGCATTATTCGTTACCTCCATTTGTTAATGCTGAATAAGTATTGGGGTCATCTTCTTTGAGTTTTGCTCGTTCTAAATAACCCATTTTGTTGAACTGTTCTTGAGTAATTCCTGTGGAGCCTTGACCACCATGTGGCTCACCTGGTGTGACTCCAGTCGGTTTACTTTCGGACTCAAATAAATAAGGATCAGATTCCTTCAACTTAATCAGTTGGTCATCTAATCCTTTAATAGTGCCGTCTTTGAGCTTTACATCCTCTAAGTCGAGTAACGCTCGCACGGCTTTTCCGTTTTTTGCCTTGAAAGTCATTAGTGTACGTTCTACAATGCCGTCTACCTCCATCTTGTGAATTTGCGCCGTGTACTCTTCATCTCGTTTGACTTGAGCGGCTTTCATTTCATCAATTTGTTTGGCTAATTCTTCATTGTCAGCATTAGTTTTTTTCAATGCCTCTATGTCAGATTGCATCGTAGTTAATGATTCCTTGGCTTGCTTTAGTTCTTCATTTTTTTGATTAAATTGATTCTTTGGAACGTAGTTCTTTCCGTAATCTTCCACTACTTTTTCAATTTGCTCCTCATTGAGCCCTAAAGCCTTTAATTCTTCTTTTGTCATCGTTATGACTCCTTTCCACTTCGCTTTATTTTCGAGTGCAACACCACTCTATGTGAGCTTGTTAGTTTTCGCCCAACAATACCAAAATGGCATAATAAAAGCACCCTTAGGCAATGCCTAGAGTGCTGTTACTTTTGATTTTTATTAATGTGATACAGTGCAAATCCAAGGTATATTACGCATAGCACTTGGATTATTTGTAAAATCGTGATGAAATCACACATTGAACTCACCTCATTCCACATATTTCGAGTACCATTCATCGTACTTCAATTCACCGTCTACTTGCTCGCTCTTACCTTTACCACCTTCGCCACGGCTTGCCCTCGTTTCCCCTTTGATTTCCAAATCATCGAAATATGGAATAGTTGTGCTTCTGCAATGGCAATGAAATGGTGGAATTGTTACACCTGGCTTAGCATCTTTAATCGGTACAATCTTCCCGTCCATACGTTGGCATATCTTCGAGGTCTTGCGGTCTAACGTTGCTAGTATCTCCAGTTTCTCCACCCCAATATCATTCATATTGTTGGTGAATGCCTCTTCGTAAATTCTAGCCGTTTCCGTTTCTACCAATCGTCTTGCGTTCGATTGCGAAACGTTCATCCGTGTAGCAAGGTTCTCCGTCATCTTCGCCATGCCATCACCTGCTAACACCGATTGAACAAAATCATTTTGAATTGTCTGAACTAGCTTTGTACGGTCATCCCATATACGACTGCTGAAATCTTTACCGTCTGGCGCCCATGGTTTCTTTATTGCCACCTCTACAACATGGTCAGATACCTTAGGTACGATATTATATTCACCTAGTACCGTTTGCGTAAGGTGAGCCGTCTTATAGGTGGTCGTTTCGTATGTTTCCCTAAGCAATTGGCTTAGGCTGTCATCTTCCGCCTTAAATAGGCGCTCAATCTCATGTACAACGCTTATATAGAGTGCTTGTGTTCTATCCAATCTAGCACGTATCGATGCATTCTCAAGCATGCGTTGGTGCTCCTTTGATAAATCTTCTCGCTTGGCTTGCTCGATATATTCCTCAAGTGTCATCTTGAAGTCAGCTAACTCTCTTTTATTGAGCTGTCTTCTTGCTTCTTCTAGGGTGATACCGTTTTCTGTGGCATATCGCTTATACCAATTTTCTATTTCAACCGTTAACCGTCTAAGTGCTCTATCAATGTTCATAGATAGTTCATCAACGGTCATTTCAGCACCTTGCATGGCTTCATCTTTTAATGATTCGTAACGCTTCGCCCAATATTCTTTACTCTGTTGGTTCATCTCCGCCACCTGCTATGTAATCTTGTAAAGCCATCTCTTGCATCATCTGCAAGCGTTCTTGTTGCAATCGCTCCAATTCTTCCGCCGTGTTAGTCGTCCATGGATGGTTAGCCACGATCGTTTCATTAGATAGAATGCCAATACTCGATTTACAGTTGTTGATTACTTCGCCCTCATTGACTGGTGTCATGCGATTGAAGATGAAGTCTACATCCTTTGGTGCTGTGGCGTTGCTTATGCTACGGTATGCTCGGTAGAACTCTACTAGCTGTTCTAAGGTGGCTTGAAATTCCACCTCAATTTGATTCGCATCGAGGTCGATATCACTGTACATAGATGAAATATTCATCTGATTAGGATTATTGGCCATACGGTCATCCTTGGCATCGAATCCTCGACCATTTTCAATAATCGACCGTTTCAATGCTTGCGTGATGAAATCATAGTTACCTGCGTTAACTTCAATGGTTAGCGTATCAATTCCACCGTCATCTCTGACTTTCACCGCTCCATACTTAGCTAACATGCGTCTAAATTCTGCTAGGTCTGTACCATCATAATTTCGTAATACAATCAAGGTTTTCCTAGGGTCTTCTTGCAACCTATCAAGGAACATCGAGTACATTTCGTTTAATGCATCTTGTAAACTCTTTACCCGATTAATTAGTGGTTGCTCGATAGAATTTGCCTTGAATACCAATAGTGGCACGGAAGGCCAATTGTATAGCTTTCCTTGATATTGAATGTAATTTGTTGTTTCCTTATCAGTATTAACTGTTAAGCCACCGTTATTGTAAATGTAATAGCTTACACCATCTGGTTTGTAGAATTCTACGTATTTAACTGTGTGAGTCTTTTCTAATTGATGGTACTGGTCCACATCATAAAAGTAAATAAATGCATCTAGTTTACTATGCTCTTCATCGTGCCAATACGGTATGACATTCTCAGGTTTCATCCGTTTAAATAACAGTTCCCCTGTTGGTGCAATATAAGGATGTAAGTACCCTTTACCGCCAATATAGGCGTCTTTTGCCACGTTTAATAATTGCCTGTGGAACTGCTTTCCTAGTAATTCAGTCAGTACCGCATCATCTGTCTTCACCTCTAATGGATTCCCAAATAGGTAATTGACTTTTTGGTCTACTAAGTCATCAAACTTGTTATCCACGAGTTGATTATTAGGAAGATTTAACGGAATCTCATTATTATCGCTATTGGCAATAGCCGTATTCTCAATGGCCATCGTTCGCTTTTTGTTGATAATGTCATGGATGCCTTCATAATACTTGCGTCCAGTCATGATATTCTTGCGTTCTTTTGAGTTCATAAACCGCTGTAATTCACGTCGCACAAACTCTTTGTCGCTAATACCTGCATTGCCTTTTATGATGGCATCCCATAATTGTCCTAAGTCCACTTTATCACCTCCTACCAACTGAATTTATTCGCATCCATCTCACTACGTAACGAATACCGCACTGAATCAATCGTATGATCGTTACGCTTAGGATAGGCACTAATGAAATTGCCGTGCTTATCCTGGTCGTATTCGTACATCGTAAATTCGCGGTATGCGTTCGGACATCTGTTTTTGTCAATGTAAATCTTGTAACGATCCGATAGCCACTTGATACTAAATTCACGACTATCTGGGCCCTTTTTCACGCCATAGATACGCAAGCCCATATCAGCAAGCTCTGCTATGGATTTTGGTTCAGCGCAGTCAGCCCATACTGCACTCGTGCCTACTTTGTTCTTGATTTTCTCGTACGCCATCGAGTTTTTGAGCCGTGTACTGTATACTTCATCGTAAATATAAATGCAATCATGCTTGATGTCATAGTGCAGCTTCGTATATACAAACGGGTCTTGCGCAAAACCAAAGTCGATTCCGTGATAGTTATTGTCAAAGTTATCTATCATTTCATCGGTTATAGTCATCTCCTCAACATTGGCGAATACGTCACCGCCTGTGCCTGTGGCAATTCCCATATACTCATGTTCGTATAGGTCTGGTCTTTGCTCTTTCAGCTTTTCAGCCTCAATTATGAATTGATCGCCTAGCCAATCGCTTGGAACCATCGTGTAATTACTATGACTAATGAGCCTGTCGGGGTAATCCGTCAATTGCTCCACATTCACCCAATTATCACGGCTCTTTGGCGGGTTGAAGGAATAAAAGCACCAATATTTATCGCCACCACGGAGTAGCGACTGATTGATGGAACGTATTTCATCCATTCCACTAAATTGGTCTAATTCTTCGTACCATACACATCCGACATAACCGAATGGCATTTTGAGTGATTTGATTTTAGAACGGTCATCAGCACCCAAGAACAGAATTTTCTGTCCTGTTCGCTTGTAAATAATCTCAAGCGGCGACTTCTTGAACTCGAACTCTTGTAATAATTCCAATTGTTCAAGGGCCCACTCAATTTGCGCATATACCGAGTTCTTTAAAGTGTTCGCAACCTTCCGCAAGATAACTACATTCACATCTGGGTTGCTAATGATTAGTTGTGGAATCTTCATGCTAATGAAGGATGATTTCGTGCTACCACGACCACCTTTAAACCAATAATGCGTATGCCCGTGGCGCTTGATGTCACCGCTTACAGAATCAAAGAACGGAATAATCTTGTCCGTATCATCTGGTACCACAATAGGCGCCTCTGTAATTTGCTCCACCTCTTCATGCGATAGAGAATATAGGAACTCAGCAGCTTTAGTATCTCCTTTAGTCGCCTTAACAACCTGGGCTAACAACACCGCCGTTTGAGTATCTATATTCTGCCCTTTTGCCTCGGCTAGTGAAGTTATTTTCTCCTTCACTTTGCCCTTTTGCAGTGGCATTGCCATAATCTCCTGGGTGAGCTCTTTCCATGCTTTCATCTGCCGTTTTTTGGCTTGCGATGCCTTGCCACCCTTTGAAGAAATAGCGCGATGCGTTTCCTTATCTAATGTATTTGTACTTCTGAGGGTCTCAGGATGCCCTCTAGGATTGGCCACCTGTTACCCCCTCCTTTTCTTAATCTAGAACATTCTTGAATGTGTACCCGTATTTCTTTTGGTTTCGTTTGAGCCATCTGTCTACTGCATCATTAGGGCCTTTACCCTTTAAGCCGTTTTTCTCAACCCTAGCGACTGCCTTGAGGAAGTCATTTTGCTTAAAATGTGATTGCTTGGTAAATTCTCGATAGCCCTTAGAATGCGTGGCAATGATACTGCCAACATTTGTACTTGCCACCACCTTCATATCAGCAGGGCTGAACGTGCTGTTATTTGGGTGATTATGGACAAGTGTAGCCCCCTTGACTGTTCGATTGATACTGACGTTTGTCTTGTTCCCATTTCTGTAATGGTGAACAAATCCGTTTCTATCAATTTGAACTAGCGACTCGCCCGCATCCTTGCCATGCATATCACGGAATGCCTTAATTGCTTGTTCACGGGTCTTTATCTTGACCTTATTATTTACACGTGCTGGCAAATTATCCATGCTCTGGTCAAGCCCTCTATGTGAGTCGCCTTTCCAACTAAACACGGCGCCCATTCCTCCAGCACCACGACCGCCCATGACTTCAAATTCTATTGTTTCAAGTTTTCCGATGAGTTCAACTGCCTTAGGGTGACTCTTCAAATCATCAATGACTTCGCCCGTTTCAACATCGTCTTCAACGTTCCACAATTCCCACTTGCCTTTAGGCGCTTTAAACAGGAATATGCCATCTTCTAATTCGACGGAATTGAAGTCTCGCATTTTATATATAAATGCTTGTATTTCCATTACCATACCCCCGTTTTAATGAATTTATCGACCCTATCAGCATGCTCTTGAGTGAGTGGTCCCGTATATCTATTACTTCTTGTAAAAGTGCCATCTGGCTTAAGTACAAGCGCCGTTTTTTGAGCCCCTGTAATGAAGTAATGATCAGGGTGTTTTTTCCACTGTTTCACCTTGCCACTATCAATAAGACTTTGCGCACTAGATGTGACTTTCACTTTTTTGCTTGCTTTCAAAGTTTTCTCAAAACTATCAAGCTTCTTCTTCCAGTTGCGTTCAGTAGCTCGAGTTCTGCCACTTCTAACCTTGCCTTTTTCAATATCTTTCAAGAATGAGCGAACCTGTTTGTAATTATGCTCTGTGATGTTAAGGTTGCCCTTATAATCAAATAGGCTTCCTTTAGCTCCATCACGTCTACGTTGTCGTTCTACTACGCCTTCTTGCTTTTCAATTTGCTTTCTAAGATATTGAATCCGTGCATCTCGGCGCTCTGATTGACTATGTTCGGTTCTGCCTTTACCTTTGTCAATATGCCACGGCTGCCCTTGCCTAGATTTGGCAATTTTAAAATCTTCGTCTATTGCTGATTGCAATTCGCCCTTTAATCGTTCTAACTTCTTTTCACTGATCGCAGTTCTTTTGCTCTTCTCTCCACTTCCTGTGAGTGAGTAACTAGCACCTCTACCGCCCACTATTCTTCATCCTTTCCGTTACCGCATTTTTAATATAAGTAACTTCGCAAGGGAATTGGTATCCAATGTCGCCACCATATACAATGACGTGCTCTGGCTTTAATTTGCGTATTGCTTCATCCATTCCCTCTGACCACATATGATAGGCATCATCTGCTCGCTTAACGCCTATTGTTGATACTGCTACTGTGCCACCTGGTTCAATTCCATCAAAACAGAATGCGAACGTGTCACGTTCACACCATGATAAGGTAGGAACCACATTCGCTCCATTTTGTTGGAGTATTTGGCCAATCAACCTTGAGCGGTACACGTTCCAAATTTTCATGGCCATTGGCATTTCTGTGTATAGACTAAAGTCGGGTGTTAGAACGCATTCGTAAGGAATTAGCATGTCAGCGTATTTGTCAGGATTATTCCAAATCCGTTCAAATTGGTAATCATCAATGAAGAAGTGCACGCCTTGCCCTTCTTTCTTTTTGTTGGTCTTAACATAATTAAAGCCAATCAACTCGCTAGGCTTAGCATATGTCCTAGTGATGATTGGCATTTGATAGAACCCCTCAACGTTACCGCTGTCGTAGTCATGTAAGTTGTAAGCGTCCATAGTTCTTTCACGTTCATTTTCTTTTTCATCTGCTGGCGTGAGTAATCGCTCCACATCGAACCCAAACTCTTCCATATCAAACGATAGGTCTTGGATTTCAAAGGAAAGCAAGTCATAATCCCACTTCGCCATTTCAGCCACCTTGTTGTCGGCTAGCCTATAGGCTTTTACCTGTGATTCTGTTAGGTCACTGGCAACGATGCAAGGAACGTGAGTATATCCCAATGTCTTTGCTGCTTCATACCGTGTATGACCGCAAATAATCACTTTGTTAGTATCTAGGATGATTGGTGACTTGAATCCAAAGTCTCGAATGCTGTTGGCAACATATTTAATCGCTTTCTTGTTATTCCTAGGGTTATTCTCGTAGGGTGTTAACTCTTCAATAGGCAACTGCACTATGTTCATCGCAACACCTCCCCATTATTCCGCTTATATCGTCCATGGCGTTTAGATACGTGAGCCGTTTTTGTCCGCATCATAAAATCTGGTGTCGCATAGGTTTGGCATAATCCATCATATTCGATTGTCTTAGCTGTGCATATGCCGTGCTCGTTATGCAAGCATTTCTTTTTGATGCATTTTATTTCCGTCACTGTATCACCGCCTTTCTGATTTTGGGCAACAAAAAATGACGTCGCAGCTTTGACGTCATTTCTTGTGTTTTAGTTGTATAAGGTATCTTATAAAAGGAGTAAAACCGTTGGAACATGCAACCAACATTCTTACAATTAATATAATATCATGTCGCCTTGACCTTGTTGGCAATTTTGGCATAACTTTTTTTAAATTCTTTTAAGGCTGCTTTATGCAGCTTCGTTCGGAGTTTTTCACGGCTAATATTTAGTACTTGTTCAATGTCTCTCCACGATTCGTTGTACAAATAGTGATTACGTATAATCGTCGCATACTCCATCGTTGGCATATTGTCCAATACCTCGTTGATCGTATCAACATAGGTGTATCGTCTTTCAATAAGTTCCTTTAATCGCTCGATTCTATCCTCAAGTTTAATCACCCTATCATCAATCCCTGTTGGCGTGCCTCCTTGTACCTTAGGCGCGCTATAATCGGTCGCCTTTAAGCCGTCGCACTCCGCTCGTAGTTTTCGTATTTCATCACGTAGGCAATCAATTTGCCTCGCTATACTCCGCATTTCTTCAAGTATATTCTCTATTTCCAATCTATCACCACCGTTCACGGTTCAAACACGCTCCAAAACTCAAATTTTAGCGTCATATTACTCGATTTCATGAACTTTAGATAGATTATGCCTATCGTCCATAAAATCGAGCTTATTCGCCACATTAGAACGGAATTTCCTCATGTGATATTGGCTCATATACTCGCTATTCTTTCCCCATGCCACGCAATTCACAAATGCCGTAAGCTCCTTAGCTTCTCCATTTTGTCCCTTATACGTGCTTGTTGCTGCCACCGTAAATGTAGCTACCGATGAACCGCTTTGCGTATATCGCAACTCCACATCTCTAACCAAATTGCCTAACAACTGTACGTTATTCATTTGTTTCCTCCCAAATCACTTCCACATAATCAACCTGTGGCTTCTTTAAATCACGGTAAATATAATCCGCCAAGTGTCGCACACACTTTGGATTATCGTTTTCTAATAGTCCCGCTTGCACCATCCCATCAAGCACGTATTTCTTGGCAAACGCTATATTATCGCTATCATGGCGCCCTTTCACGTGCCAACGAAACATCATGTCTACTTTACCTTTTGGCTTAGTGCATCGAGCCATTTTACACTGCCAAGCCACCTCGTTGGTTAAATCATCTTTGACTTTAGCAGCTGCATACTTATTGCGACGTTCTTTATCGATGTACTCGTTTAAGTACACAAAGTCACATCTAATGACAATCATATTCATGCTTCCACCCAAATAATCGCTTGTTCATACATTTCGTATAATTCTTCAAATTCAGTATCATCGAGTACAGGCTTCAACTGTTTTAGTAGTGGCAATACCTCATACTTTACCTTCCAAAACTCTTCATCATTGTTACCTGGCCAATATGCCATGGTCATGATTAAATCTAAGGCTTCCGCTTTCAATTCTTCTATTTCATATTCTGTCATTTTTACACTCCAGTACTTCCAAATCCACCTGATCCACGTTCAGTGGTTAATAATTCTTATACTTCTTCAAATTCTATCTTTGGAATTTTTGCGATAATTCCTTTTGCTATTCTGTCACCTTGCGTGATGGAATCAATTTGTGAATAGATATTCTGGCAAAGTACACTTATCGTTCCTGTATAATCGCTGTCAATTACCTCAATGTCATTAACCATTCGTAATCCTGCCTTCTTCTTAAACTTATCGCCTGGAAATAGTAACAAAACATGCCCCTCTGGTATTTCCATTTTAACCCCTAATTTGACGACTTTTGTCTCGTTATAATCAAACCTTACTGATTCTACACTGTAGAGATCGAATGTTGTATATGTTGGAATTTTCCCATTAACATGGGTTTTCTTAATTTTTACTTTCATGTATTCTCCTTTATTTCCCATCAATCCATGTGTATTGGTCTTGACGCGTAACCACTTCAATAGAACCGCCCAAAACTTTAACCATCCAATTGAACGCATCCCGCAATTCATCGCTGTTATAACAAGACTTGAATGCAAAATGAAAGTCAATGCTCATGTTGTTATAAATACTCATGAATAGGTAACAGCAACCCATCACATCAACAACAAATGTATCCCATTCATATGTATACTCATTCTCTAACCAACGCATCGTAAATGTAACAATTGTGCTGCATACAGAATGTAACGCCATCGCTTGCGCTTTAATCTTTTTTCCATGATGGCTGTGGTTCATGATGTACAGCATTTCGTGCTTCAAAAATTCAGCATGATCATGTAACTCCTTGATTGCAGCGTAATTAATATTCAGTTCTCCATAATAGTTCATGCTTCCTCCTTTACATTTTCTTTACATATCTCTTATTAACCCCTTTCAAAACCACATCACAAGCCTTCCATATTTGCTTATCTCTGCACACTCTGCCTTTGTAATTCTTCCAGTTTGCCCAGTGATTCATTACTCTTAATGTTACGGTGGCAATAATTTCAATGCCTTTACCATTTGTTATATTGCCTACTCTCCTTCTTGGTTTTATTCGTTTCATATTTTCACCACCATGCCACCTCGACTTTAATCGGATTTGATTTCATCTTACTCTTATGAGTTTTACAATACGCCGTCTTTCTCTAAAACACGTCCAAAATTTTCTAGCAACTCGTTACACTCGTTTTTATGTAACAACCCTTTATACTCACTAGCAACATAGTATGCAATTATGCAATTCAATTTATTAATCTCATTTTGGTCCTTATGATACTCCGAAATATAATCCTCCAATAGTTTCAATCTTTCATTGTATCTCCACTCTAAATAACGTAGTTGGTACGGTAACAAAAGTTCTTCAAAAGTCTTATTTTCTTTATCTGCCTTGATATTTGTTAACACTTTAATTTTACGTTCTAAGAATGCGATTGCCTTTTGCAAATCCTCGACCTCTTTTGATGGGTCTTTGTATCCAGCACGTGCAATATACTTCACCGCATTCCCTGTATGGTAATCCAACCCTTGATCCTCAATAAATTCCCACACCTCAATCTTTCCTCGATTGTAATGTGATGGATTCTTTACATTATCGCTCATTATTTTCCTCCTTATTTCCTCGTAAACTCTGCCCTCTGAATGTCACCAGGTCGCATGTATCACGTAGCCTATCATAAATACGCTCGTTATATCGTTTCTTGATATCATCTTTAGTTAAATTCGTTGTAATGACTGTTGGTAGCATTCGATCATATCGTTCACCAATAATACTTTCCATTTTCTCCACGATCCATGAATGGTTATTTCTGTCTGACTCCGCTCCAAAGTCATCAATGACTAATAATGGCACTGTTCTAAGCAACTTGTCATAATTTGCAAGTTCCTTACGGTCGCTATTTAATAGGTTGAGCAGCTTATCATTAAGGCTGATATTATTCACGAATAGGCATCGTATACCTTGTTCCACTGCCTTGCGCATAATCGCAATAGCCAGTGTAGTTTTCCCCGTTCCTACTGTTCCTTTCAAGATAATACCTCTGCCACTATCAATAGCACTCATCACGTTCCGACCATATTGGTATGCCTTCCCGTAACTTTCCTTGTTACACTCATTAGGCTTACCGTTTTCTTTAATCCACTCAAAGCTAATATGCTGATGCCGTTTATGCACTCCGTACCGCTCTAACATTGGTTTAGGGTCGATATAAACGGGATCGTCATACTCAACCTTTACATAGCATTCTATGTTATCTTTACGTGGATTACCTAGAATGTCAGCAAGCCGTTTCTGAATGTCATCACCATTCATCGGTTTCGTTATCCCAATCGACTTCCCGACGGGCTCCATTGTTGTATCCTCCATTATTTGCATCACGCTCCTTACTATTTAATATTCCTTTCACATAATTAAGCTTACGCACACCACGTTCAACCGCTATCTTCAATGCGCCTTCTACTTCATCATCTCCATGAAAGTCAATCAACTCTTCTAACTGTGCTCCAATGAATGGATTTACATCACCAAAATGATTTAGATAAAAGAGCACGGTCTTACTTTCTTTCCTTTCTTTATTTACTTTCTTTACTTTACTTTCTTTACTTTGTCCATTTGCGTGCACATTTTCATCAGAAATGTATACGTTTTTGTCTGAAATGTTAACATCACGTATGCATTTACCGTCATTTTGAGTACACAAAGGTAACACATGCAAATTCTGAATTTTTTCAGGTCTTTCATAGAGTAAATATCGTTCATCTATTTCAACCGATTTTCTTCGCTTACATGCTTCTAAATATCGTTCCTGTATGCCCCTAGATGTCAGAATTTTGAACGAGTTAAACAATTCCTCGTTGAAGAATCCTCGCTTAACCAATTCCTGCACTACGTCACTCACTAAAGAAGCGGTTACATTATCGCCGACACTTTTTGCAAGTAAAAATGCTTCATCATCATTCCAGGTGATGTAATACCCCTGTCGATAGATGAGAGTTAGGAGCCTGATCGTTATCACGATGCCTTTAGCTCCAAACCTCGCATCTACAAACTGGATTTTTGAATCTGTGAAAAAGTCCACATCCATGGAAAAGTACTGGATGCCTTTTTTCATGTAAAATCTTTCTTGTTAATTATTTGTTAAACAATGGGTCCATGTATTCCCCTGTTTCGGTATTTACAGTAACACCATCCTCTGTGGTGATTACCGTATGTGGCTCTTCTTGGTAGATGGTCATTCCATCTGTATCAATGGTATCCCCCTCAAAATCAGCCTCAAGCGTACCATCTTCTTTCATTGTCATCTTGCCACCGTCATTGGTGATGGCGTCTACTATCGGTTGTCCTTGCATTTCGATAGATAAAATGCCGTATTTGCTGATTAATCTCTTGAGTACGGTTTTAATGGCCATGCTGTGAAAGTCAGTTAAACCCCATTTTTCAGTACCGCCTTTATATCTGCCATTAGTGTACTTTTTAGCATGAGCTTGCATTTCCTCAATACTCATGTAGAGATATTTCTCGAATCCGTTTACTAGCTTGAAGTAGGCGATGTACCCAACAATTTTGTCGGAGGTCTTTTCTCCAAATTCATATTCACCTGTGAAGCGGTTTTGTTTGACAATTTCGCCTTCATACACCTCAGCTGCGTTGATGGTCTGATATTGACCAGTCCGCATCGCCAATTGAATGTAGCCTTTGTAACCCATTTGGAATTGAGCTTCATTGCCGTAAGGAATGATATAGGCAAAGCCAAGATTTTGATTGATTGGTAGGTCTAATGACGCTGCCATCGCTCCCGCTGCAACGATTGTATTCGGGTTCGCTCTTGCCAATAACTTATTGTTATTTACTACAGCTAGTAAGCTACTGATAAACCCTGGTGCCTTCTTGCCTAGCAATTCCTCGAATCGTGCTTTTACACTTTCTTGAGATACCAGCGATTGAATAGTCACCGCCTTTTGTGATTCTGCCGTTTGTACGGCGCCTTTCTTGATGCTTAACCCTTGTGATACGCTTGCCATGTTCTTCCTCCTTATTTAACTCTGAATGTTGAACGAGTATCCTCGCCTTTTACTAAATACTGTTTGTATAGTTCTGGATAATCTTCTTGAAATGCCTTAGTATTAAAGATTGTCTTGCCTTTGCACATTCCCCAAGTGACTTTAAACTCACCAACAATGCCTATTTCGTTTTCGCCGAGCAAGGATTTTATAATATTAGTAGCTTCAGCCTTAGCACTCTTAGCCTCTTTTTCTTTTGCAACAGCCGTTTTGTATTGATTGATGTAATTAATAGCCACATCGTCTAATTCAATAGTTTTCTTATTCGATTTGCTATACATCGTCTTGAGTGCTTCGGCGCTTGATTCACTGCCCGTAACAGCTGGTACTGTTCCGTTTTCTACCATGTCCCAAAAGACTTTACCCTCACGAATGATGGCTTCAATTACCTCTTCATTCCTAGGGATTTCTTTATATATGAATGTATTCCCACCGAGTAAGCACGCAATCCACCAAGATGATTTACCAGTGACCGCCATATAATGTTGACACTGGATATAGTAGGATGTAGGAACTTCATCTCCTTCCCACTCATCTTTTTTGAATGCATTAGCGGTCTTACATTCTAGCCCTGCATCCACGCCTACAATCTCACGATCAATGTTGGCCAATAAGTATGGATGCTCGATTGACTGTAATGTATAGTTATTGTTTCTAACTTTCCATCCTGTTCGTTTAGCAAACTCCTGGGCGACTACTTCTTCAAGTACGTTTCCCCAATACATTGGTTCGTTTTCCTCTACTGGAGGTAATTCCCCCCTTTTGTCGAGCCAAACGCTCACCGCATCGCGGTATTTGTTAAATCCTAGAATTGCTGCCATGTCACTACCACCAATTCCTTGCTTACGAGCCTCTAACCACTCTTCATGAGTGGCATTCTTGCCGTTGAAAATCTTTCTGTACATGTTTTATTTAAACCTCCTCAATGGCGTCAATTTCCGCCTTAATAATGTAAGGGATGTTACTCCCTAAGATAAACTCCGCATAATCGCTTTCAGTAAAGTTATCCGCCACGTCGTCGGGGTCTTGACCCTCATCAAGTGGAATGGTGATATCAATAGGTACCATTGCGTACCCAGTCATCCGATATGTTTTTCCACAATTCATCGCTTTTCCTTTCTATATCCATTGTTAGTGAATAGTTTTTTTAACCCAGAAACGTCAGTAAGCGTCACCTTGCTGGCGTTTCTTTCATATTCTCTATTTATTTCTATTACTAATGCATCCCATTGACATCTTGGAACGCCTTGTAATAGATCAATTATTTGATGTATTTTTTTGCTATTATCTTCCATACGTCCTCCTCACTGTGATATACTGTAGTTACATTGTTTTAATTAAGTCCCTCGATGTTAGCGCATCCTTGAGGGGCTTTTTCTTTTAAGTAGTACTTTTGGCTATCCATTAATATGGAATACCCATTAGTTACCTCTGATGGTTTTAATCCTAAGAATTTACAAAACTTTATCAGTTCTAGAATTGTTAGGTTTACGGGCTTTCCATTAACCAACCGACAAAGCCTATCTTTTGGGATTCCCACCAGTCTAGTAATCCTACTTTGCTTGATTCCTCTGCTTTTACAATATGCTTTTAAATCCACAACATCACTCCTTTATCACTCTAACCTTGAGAGTCATACCAGGGTGAATTGTTCCATCCTGTAATTTGTTGGTAGTCATAATCTCCCTGATCGTTTGGCGCACATCTTCCGATTCTCCCACCGCATCTTTTGCGATGGTCCATAAGGTGTCGCCATTTTGAACGATTACCTCACGGTCTTCATACTCAACCACATTGCTAGGGAATGTCGCATTATATAATGCTACTGCCATGATAGGCACCATAGCGACCATAGCCACCCTATCCCAATAGATTTTAAAATTCTTCCGTTTCGAGCATTTGCTCGATTTTTTTTGTTTTTGCATCACTTTGTCCCCACCATTCTTTGAATTTGTGCCAGTACACGTAGTATGTGTACACTTTTCCATGCATCTGAACCGCATCGCCCCAATCCCATTTGTTGGCACGTAATCCGCACCTAATGAATTGAGGTGATACCCCCATGATGTCGGCAATATGTGTAGGTGTTACTTTCATATTGCCTCCTTAAAAGAATACAAATTTAACAACTTGTGCCAATACGTAAACAATGAATGCCACCACTGCCAACCACACTAAAAATATTGTAAGTAAACCTCCGATTAATTTTGCTAGTACTTTAGCCATAATTACCTCCTAAATAATAATTGAAATAAACCATGCGATTAAGATTACTACAAACACTAGTGTGATTGTTGCTCCTATATTTTCTAGGCGTTTATTGTGCTTGCTCTCTTCATCTTCTTGAAGTTGCTTGCGCTTGTGCTCTTCTTGCTGTTGGATGTAAGCGAGCTGTTGCTCGACTTTCCTTTCAACCTCTAGCTTTTTCTTGTGTTTGGCCATAATGTGGTATGGCTTTTGCTTACGTGTTCTTGCATTCTTATTTCTTCTTGGCATTAGACCCCCAGCATTTTACATAATTGATTTAATACGAATAATCCTACCCCTGCACCAAATCCAAATGTTAATGCCGCATAAGTTATCTCCAATAATTCCCCTGCTTTAGCTAACACTTTAATCATTAGAGTTTTCTCTAACTTCTTGTTACGGTGCAATAGTGCCATGTTTTTTTGATGATTATCAAGAATATTGTGATACTCTTCATACGTTTTGTTATACTCCCATATTGGGCGTTGATTTAACAAGAAGTGAAGTGTATTAGCAGATAATAGGTTATCTTCCATTCGCCGAATAAGTTCATCACTCGGATTATCCTTGTACTCATTAATACAAGTTTTCGCTAATTTTAAGAATCCATCTCTCCTATGAAAGATAAATTCTTCTTGCTCTTTACTAATGCTTGCAGCAAATTCTCCTCTATCCATTAATACGTTCCTCCATCAAAGAAATAAAGCTGTCTCTGTTCTTAATAAACCGACCTCTATCTGATTTTAATAAGTCAATAAAAGAATCGCTTATAACACCTGTGATGATACTAATCCGCTTGGCATCCTTTACTAACCTAATAAAATCGATTAAGTCGCGTACTTCATTATATTCTACCCACTCATCAAAATAATCATGGGCTACCTCCACCAGCACATCGAGCCTTTCTTCTAAGTATTCTCTTTGCTCTTCTGTGAGTGATTTGTAAAATTCATTGCTATCCATAAATTTGCTCCTTAAGCCTTGGGTCTAACTCAAACTGTCCCAATAAATAATACGCAGTTGCTTGGCCCCAATTATCCCAGAACATATCGCAATAATATGAGCGCAGATCAGGATTCATATTTGCCAACTGCTTATATTTAAGCGCATTGTCCACGGCTTCCTTATATCTAGCCTGCAACTCTTGATTTTGCTCACCTGTTAGTTTTATCAGCACCCCGATTCCTCCTTTATAAATTTATTTGGCGGGAATCCGCCTAGTTCAGCATATACCTTGGCTCTTTCAAGCTCTTGATTGTATACGTAATAAGCCTCGTTCTCATCATCGTAGCCTTCTAGCCATAAGTCTAAGTTCTTCTCTGCTTCCTTCGCTGACTTATTATGTAGTTCATATAAATATTGTCTTTGTTGTGGTGCTAATCCTGGTAACATGGTTTTCTCCTCATCCAAATTTGATAGTTATCACTACCGCTAATAATGTAATGCCAACGCCTGCAAAAAATCCTGCTAAGAAATCCTCCACGTCATCACCTCCTTACATTCTGTACCGATACATAATTTCTAGCCTTAACAACTCTAGCAACGTATTCACATCGCCTTTTGAAAGTGCTATCCCATCGTCATCCATTCTATCCACGATAGATGTAGATAGTTCTATCAGTTCTTTATATTTGTCTTTCTTCCAATAGTCACCTTCTGTTGGTGGTTTATCCTCATCGAGCGCAAATAAACGATCAGGCGGAATATTTAAAGCCTTTGCAATAAGCAACCGTTTATCTTGCTTTGGGTAATACTTCCCATTAATCCAATCAGATATAGTTGACTCCCTAATTCCAGTCAACATTGAAAGTCTTTTCTGAGATAATCCTCGCGATTCTAACAGGCTTTGTAAGTGTGCCCCAAATTCTTCTTTTGTCATCCTTCTTCACCTCCTTACAGCAATTCATCAATAGTGCAATGAAGGTAATCCGCCACAGCCTTTGCATTTCCTACTTTAGGCTCTGATACTCTCCAATGAGATATACTGCCTACGGAAAGTTTAGTGGCTCGCTCTAGCTTGGCAATGCTGATGCCTCGCTCCTTGCACTTTTTCTTAATGTTTTCATATAAATTCATTCTTATACCTTCCTTTTTGCTGAAAGTATTCATTGACTTATAAGCATATGCAAGCCTATAATCAAATTAAATAGGTTTTACTACCACCTTTATAGCCCCATCTAGGGGACTGAAACATATAAGTTGTCACAATGAATGCGCTTGTTGATATTATTTAGAATTATCTCCCCATTGCGGGGACTGAAACTCAGGTACCATGAATAACGTTGTATTTTGACTTTAAAAACTAAATCCACACCTCATCACCTCCCCACTATTTGTGTTATAATCACCTTGAAAGGAGGTGATTATATGCAATCTTATAAAGAACTTACACCTATTGATATTAATCTTCTTAAATACTTAGCCTTCTATCAGGAACGTGATATAACTATTGATGAAGTTTTACAAGAGTTTAAAACTTTCAAAACAATTCCGTACCGAGTGCAATTACTTAATACTGCTTTATTCGTGGACTACAAAAGCAAATTCATATTAGATGAATCAACTGGTATCACGTCCATTTCTGTCAGCAAATTTTTATTTATTACTGATTCAGGGTTAAAAGCCATTGAAGATTATGACTTTGATTACACTGAGCGTCGTAAAATTCGTATTGAAGATAGATTTTTTAGGACTGTTCCTATCCTTATTTCCATGGTAGCCTTATTCTTTTCACTTTACCCTAACGCCAGGATATGGTTACTAGGGCAATAAATAAAGCAATGATACTTGCTCCAAATGATACACCTAATAAGATATTGTCTATCTTATCTGTAATATCTTGTATCAGCGACCGCCTAAAGTCTTTGTCATTTAAATACATCCCATCACCTCACTTCCGTGGTTGTTTGTAGAATATTTTTCTACTTATAGGCCAAAAAAAATTTTTTCCCTATCATTACATGATAGTTTTAATAGTTCTGAAAGAGCTATCATTTCACTATTTTTAAATTCATTAACTCCATCTAGCTTCAACTTTAAACCATATGGCGAGATTCCAAGCCGTAGAGCAATAAATTTTAACTTTACTCCTGATTTTTCAATAATAGCCTTCAAAAGTTCTCCATTATACAAATCTTTTACCTCCTTTTCTGTTGAATTATTTTCTACAATCACAGTATATACCTTTGTAGATTTTAAGTCAACTATTTTTTTCATTTTCATCAATTTTTGTTGAATTTTTTTCTCTTAAGTGCTAGAATAATTACATAGGAGGACAATTATTATGGAATTAACCATATATGAAAAAATTAAAAACAGAAGAATAGAATTAGGATACTCACAAGATGAACTGGCAAAACGCATGGGCTATAAGTCTAGATCAACAATTAACAAAATTGAGTCTGGTCAAGTAGATATATCAAGAAATAAAATCGCAAAATTTGCTGAAGCGTTGCATGTTACACCTTCATACCTTATGGGTTGGGAAGATGAACAGCAAGAATATTACATCGACCCAGCTGTAAACGCCAAAGCAGAATATGCAAGAGTTCAAGAGGGCATATTGTTAGATGCTGCTAAGGATTTAAGCGATGAAGATTTAGATTATGTGGTTGATTTAGTAAATCGTTTACGAGGGGGTAAATAGAGATTAATATCACTATACTGTATACGAATCAATTACCAAGAAAAATAAACGCTACACTGTGCACGAGTGAGGATGAAGGCTGTTACACCATCCTAGTGAACAGTAACAAGCCTATGGATGTACTCAAAGAAAGCATCGCCCACGAGGTATCTCACATCATGGAGGGGCATTTTACTCAAGACATGCATGCCGGGGTTATAGAATCCCTCTTGCATGGCAACGAAACAGGGTTCAATGAAGATGAAATCAACTTCTTCTATCAGTTCATTGATTGAGTTCTTTCCAAAATAGAAATAGCTAAAGCGCTCGATTTTGTTGACCTCAACAAAATGGAATCAAATCAGGTTTTAAAATTACATAAAAAAATACCTCCCCAGCGCCAACTGGAGAGGTAAATTCTGAACATACCTAAGGGTGGTACATCTACAAATATTCAACACATATATTGTACCACTTTTTAGGTGTATTTGCTACACATGAAAGGTGGTTATTTTTATGGCATTAAAACGTTCTAATGGATCTGGCTCCGTTTATAAAATGAAGCATAAGAAATTACGCAAGCCATTTCGTGCAGTCATCACGACTGGATGGACTGACGATGGCAAGCCAATTCGTAAAACTCTAGGTACTTACGCAAGTCAAAAGGAAGCCTACGAGGCATTGGCCCTATTCTCCATCGACCCTACCGCATTGGAGAAAAAACGAGTGATCACTGTTGAGCAGTGCTTTCAATGGTATTTTGAAGAAGCTGAACGCGAGGGCCTTTCAGCAGGTCGAATAGAGGTAATTAATGCTGTTAAAAAGATGATGAAACCCATTCTAGCAATGGATATAACCGCACTAAGAACCGCTCATGTACAACCCCTTTTTGATAAATTTACGTACAGCAAATCGTATCAAGATGTTATAAAATCAACATTGATAAAAGCGTGTAATATAGCTATTAAAAATGAAGTGCTTGTTAAAAATTATATGAAAGACATTATTATCAGCAAGAATGCTACATCTGTTAAGAAGGCAACCCCGTTCCGTGAAGAAGATATATACAAACTTTGGTTACACCAGGATGAACAGATTGTTAAAATTGTACTAATTTACGTTTATACTGGAGTTCGGTTAAGTGAACTTTTATCCATGAAAGTCAATGACATTCACCTAAAAGAGCGATATATGGTAGGAGGTTCAAAGACCGATGCAGGACGTGACCGCATCATTCCTATTGCCGAGTGCATCGCCCCATTCATCCAGGAGTTATACGCTACAGCCAAATTTAAGCGGTCAATATGCTTAATGGATGGTATTATTGGGCAGGATGGATATAGAAGAAGGTTGACTGAACTATGTGAGCGATTGGGGATGGATAGACGCAAGCCCCATGATACTCGCCATACATTCATTACATTGTGCAGCGACTATGATGTTCCAGAAATTTTAATCAAAAACATAGTAGGACATTCTACACAGAACAATATCACACAAGGAGTATATACTCATAAAACTATCACACAATATATCGATGCCGTGAATAAACTTCCGTTCGGTGATGATCTTCAAAAGGTTGAGCAACAGTTGAGCAACCGTCTAGAAAATGCCTAAAATTAGAGTAAATCAAAAATGAGAAAACCCCGTAAACACGCATGGTTACGGGGTTTCTGAATTTATGTAATTATTACCACTGTATAGTTTGAGAAAGGGTGTGTTACGGTCTTCCCTTTATCATATTTAGTTACAAACGCCAGAGACTGCATAGCAAAACAAGTGACGTGTTGACGTAAGACCTTAAAAGTTTTATCCTAATACATATTACGATTTAATAATATACTTTCAATTTTCAAAATAGGAGGATTTCTATGTCTATAAAACTACGAAAAGTTGCCATTATCGGCACCGGTCATGTAGGATCCCACGTGGCATTTTCCCTTGCTACTCAAGGAGAGGTTGACCAGTTATACATGGTGGATATCGACAAAGATAAAGCTATTGCCCAAGCTACCGATATTAATGATGCCGTAAGTTACTTACCCCATCGTGTGGAAGCCTTCGCTTGTGAACCTGAAGATATCAGTGACTGCGATATTCTCGTTATTTCTGCTGGCCCTCTGCCTTCCCCAGAACAAGATCGACTAGATACACTAGGCTCCACCATAGAAGTATTACGTGAATTTTTACCTCGTGTGAAATCCTCTGGCTTCAACGGTTTTATCGTCAGCATTTCCAACCCTGCCGATGTAGTGGCAGATATCCACCGGTTTTTCTCTCCAGCTTTCCCCCCCCTGCCGATGTAGTGGCAGCCTATGTACAGGAATACTTAGACTACCCAAAACATAAAATAATCTCTTCTGGCACATCATTAGACTCTGCTCGTTTACAACGATTAGTGGCGGAACAAATCCATGTACATCGCCGTTCCTTATCTTGCTACGCTATGGGTGAACATGGTGGAAGCGCTATGGTCCCTTGGTCTCACGTTACAGTATTTGGCAAACCTTTAAAAGAACTTCAACAAGAGCTCCCTCACCGTTTCCCAACCTTTGATGAAAATGCTGTAGTCGAACAAATGAAATACGGTGGTTACCTAGTCCTCATCGGAAAAGGATCTACAGAATTTGGCATCGCTGCATCCGTTACGGAGATTATCCGTGCCTACTTCCACGATGAACAAAAAGTATTACCTCTATCCTGCAAATTAGAAGGCGAATACGGCGAACACAACGTCTTTGCATCCGTCCCTGCCATCATCGGCAAAAACGGCATCGAGGAAATCCTAACATTACACCTAACACCAAGCGAACAAGAAGCCTTTCACAACTCTTGTGAACGCATCCGGGAATATATTAAACTAGCGCATACCCTATAACTCTCTGAGGAACGCAGTCATGCGTAGTAACCTTGTGGCGACCTTATTAACTAAATTACACAAATACAAGAAGAGCACGGTGTGCTCCGAACAAACATTATGAAATACCGTTTGTGAGGAGTATACCGTGCTCTTCCCTTTGCAATATTTAGTTAAAATCGCTACAGGCTACATAGCAGAACTATTTTGCAAACCACTTATCATAAATTTTTTGATATGTTCCATCTTCACGCATCGCTTTCAAAGCTTCGTTAACTTTGTCACGTAATGCTGTGTTAGATTTATTGAATCCTAATACGAATGGAGGTGCATCTGTGCCTTCTCCTACCAATTTAAGATCTTTATCTGCGCCTTGTTTCAAGTAGTACATAGCCACCGCTTGGTCGATGATAGCGCCATCAATTGTACCTGCTTGTAATGCCATGAAAATGTTACTATTGGAATCCATTTCTTTTACATCTGTCCCTGGGATTGCTTTCGCCATTTCCACAGGCACTGTACCGATTTGAACACCTACACGTTTATTAGCAAGGTCGTCCATTTTTTTGATATCTGTATTATCTTTACGAACAATAGTGATGAAACCACCTTCTTTAAAGTATGGCTCAGAGAATGCCAACGCTTTTTCACGTTCTGGTGTCGCATTGATACCTGCTGCAATCATGTCGATATTACCAGATTGTGTAGCTGGAATCAACGCATCGAATCCCATGCTGACAAATTCTAATTTTAATCCCAATCGTTTTGCTACTTCTTCACTTAAATCCACATCGAAACCAATGTATTTATTCGTATTTTCTTCTGCAAATTCAAATGGAGGAAAAGTCGTTTCAGAACCAACTTTCAATACCCCTGCTGTTTGTGTCAATGGCGCCTCTTTTTTATCGCTACCACAACCAGCTATCAAACCTACACTAAGAACAGCCGTACATAGGATAAGACCTAATTTTTTCATGCTAATCATAATTACCTCCCACAATATATTCACTACTTATGATTATTTATACATAAATTATACCACACAATTATGAAATAGCAAGTATTATAAAAAGTCTTTAATTTTATCTCGTTTACCTCGATTACGTAATTTTGTTAACGCTTTCCCTTCAATCTGACGTATCCGCTCACGGGTTACATTAAAAAATTGACCTACTTCTTCCAAGGTGCGAGGTTTTCCATCCTTCAAGCCAAATCGTAATTCAAGGACTTGTTGCTCACGATCTGTTAAACAACTAAACACTTCTACGATTTGCTCACGCAACAGGATAAAGCTAGCCGCATCATCTGGAGCTACTGCATCTTTATCCTCTAAGAAATCACCCAAATGTGAATCTTCTTCTTCCCCGATTGGAGTTTCTAAAGAAACTGGTTCTTGGGAGATTTTTTGAATTTCACGTACCCGTTCTACGGTAATCCCCATGCCTGCTGCAATCTCTTCTGGGCTTGGTTCCCGCCCCAAATCCTGTAACAATTGACGTTGAATACGCACCAATTTATTAATCGTTTCCACCATATGTACAGGAATACGAATCGTTCTAGCTTGGTCAGCAATGGCTCTTGTAATAGCTTGGCGAATCCACCATGTAGCATAGGTAGAGAATTTATACCCTTTAGTATAGTCGAATTTATCAACCGCTTTGATAAGACCTAAGTTACCTTCTTGAATCAAATCTAGGAACAACATACCTCGACCTACATAACGTTTTGCAATACTAACTACAAGACGCAAATTGGCATCAATCAATTTTTGCTTTGCACTATTTCCTAAACGTACCTCTTTATAGCTAGCACCTTCTGCATTGCCTGCCTCAATTTGTTGTGCCAAAATAATCTCTTCATCACCAGATAACAATGGAACACGGCCAATCTCTTTTAAATACATGCGCACCGGATCATCAATATTCATACCTTCAGGAATAGACAAATCTAGATTAATTTCTTTCTCCTCATCGTCATCTTCCTCTGTAATATCGATGTCACTACTTAAATGTTCCACATCTACGTCCACTTCGACTTCAAGATCCTTATCTAACAATTCATCATGTATAGCTAACTCACTATCTGAATCATGGTCATCATCTTGAATAACTTCAATATTTAAATTATTAAATACTGCATACATACTATCTAATTGTTCTGCTGTCACTTCCATTTGTTCTGAAAGTGCATTGGAAATTTGTTTTGCTGTAATGACACCATCTCGTTTTGCTTCTTCTAATAAAACCGCTATAATCTCTTGCACTTGCGATTGTTTTTTCTTCTTTGCCACTGTGCTCTTCCTTTCATTACATCAAGACCACTGTTTAATTAATTCTTGTAAGTCCTGACACATACGTAACTCTTCTATAAATCTAGGATCATTAGCTCGACTTAATTGGTCTGCTAATCGACTATGCTCCTTATATTGATTGCGAAGGGATTTTAATCGCACACTTCGAATTAAACTATGCAATAATTCCTCATTCATTTCTCGGTCAATCAAAACCGACCATTTGCCAAACATATGCCAAGATTCAGGATCTAAAGATTCCTCTAAAACAACATCTGACAAACTTTCACCAGCAATGACTAGCTCACCTACCTTTTCATAATAGGCACTATACACGGGATGTGTAAAATCTTCTCCCCCTATATACTGGCTTACCAAACTATATATGTCATTATCCTTACCTATCCAGTACAGTAATTCTTCTTCGTCTGTGAAAGTCTCCTTAGGCACGTTCATAGCCTGCTGTTTTAATTCTATATTTCCTTGTCGAAGAAACTGTCTAAAATAAGTAATAATAGTACTCACATCTAACCATAATGGCAATGCCAAGGCTTTTAAATATTCATCACGTCGCACTTGGCTTTCATGACCCCCAATGAAAGGAAATATATCGGCCAATACAGCCCTCTTTCCTTCCACTGAATTAGTATCGTGACGGCTCAAACTTTCATTCAATAAGAACTCAAAATCTTTTGGTGATGTATCCACCAATTCTTGCCACGCTTGAGGCCCATGATTCTTAATAAAGTCATCGGGATCCTTTCCATCAGGCATAGATACTACCTTAACAGAAAATTCTGTATTTTGCAATAACTCGATAGCGCGCTTAGCTGCCGTACGACCTGCACCATCCATATCATAAGCAAGGACAACTTCCTCTGCCTGACGCATCAATAGCCTACCGTGGTCTTTCGTATACGCTGTGCCCAGCGATGCCACTACATTCGTAATGCCTGCATTATGACAACTCAACACATCCATATATCCCTCAACGAGGACAGCCTGTTTCTTTTCACGAATGCTGCGATAGGATTGATAAAAAGCAAATAATAGATGCCCTTTGTTAAATATTTCTGTTTCTGGAGAGTTCAAATATTTCGGATTACTGTCATCAAGAACACGACCACCGAATCCTAATACACGCCCCTTGCCATCCATGATGGGAAACATTACACGTTTTCTAAAATAGTCGTATATCTTGCCTTGCTCATTTTTACGGCACAGCCCCAATTCCAACAGCACATTAAAATCTACACCTCGACCTGTAAAGGCAGTATATAATTTATCCCATCCATCTGGAGCAAACCCTAATCGAAACTTTGTAATAGTTTCCATCGATAGTCCACGCTTTAATAAGTAGTCTAGTCCCTCTTTCCCCAGCTCTGTTTTTATCAAACAATTGTGAAAGAAATTCGTAGCTAATTCATTCACTTCATACATTGATTCCAAACGAGCCATACGTTTTCTCTCAGCAGATGATACAGTTCGTTCTGGCAAAGCAATATTAGCACGACTGGCCAATCGCTCAATGGCCTCAGGAAAAGTTAAATTATCGTATTTCATCAAGAAACTAATGACATTTCCTGACTCTCGACAGCCAAAGCAATAAAAAAATCCCTTTTCAGGGGTCACACTAAAGGAAGGTGTCTTTTCATTATGAAATGGACAACAACCCCAATAGTTTTTCCCTTTCTTCTTCAGTGGAATATGCTCAGAAATGACAGATACAATATCATTTGCATTTTTGACTTGTTCAATTATGTCATCAGTGAAAAACTTGCTCATGTCACTCTCCTAAGCTATGTACAACGGTGTGTTTTCAAAATATAACAGATATGTATACGTTCTCTATTATACTATTCTACATAAATACAAAAACTCCTACTTCGATTTACTTTCTTTTTCTTCACACTATATATGCAATACATATATAGTGTGAAAAAAAAGAAGTTAGAGCAGCCAAAGGCTGCTCCAACCACTTATGTAGACTATTTTTTCGCGTAATCTACGACTCGTGTTTCACGAATAACCACAACTTTAATTTGTCCTGGATATTCTAATTCATTTTCGATTCGTTTAATGATGTCACGCACTAACAAGTTCGCTTCCACATCATCTACTTTATCTGGTTTTACCATAACGCGAATCTCTCGACCTGCTTGGATAGCAAAGCATTTTTCAACGCCTTCAAAAGATTCAGCGATTTCTTCCAACTTAGATAATCGTTTTAAATAATTTTCTAAAGTTTCGCGTCTAGCTCCTGGTCGTGCTGCAGAAATAGCATCTGCTGCCGCTACCAATACAGCCTCTACAGATTTAAATTCTTCATCACCATGATGCGCGCCAATACAGTTTTGTACCAATACGCTTTCATGATATTTTTTAGCAAGATCTACGCCGATTTCCACGTGAGATCCTTCAATTTCATGTGTTAAGGCTTTGCCCAAATCATGTAATAAACCACCGCGTTTAGCCAGTACTACATCACAGCCCAATTCCGCTGCCATCATTCCTGCTAAATGAGATACTTCAACAGAGTGTTTTAACACATTCTGTCCATAACTAGTACGATATTTTAGTCTGCCTAAAATACGAATCACTTCTGGATGTAAGCCATGTACATCAGCTTCAAAAGTTGCTTGCTCACCAGCTTCTTTTATAGTTGTCTCCACCTCACGGCGTGCTTTTTCAACCATTTCTTCAATGCGAGCTGGATGGATACGTCCATCTACAATGAGTTTTTCTAGGGCAATTCGTGCTACCTCACGACGAATTGGATCAAATCCGGATAAAATAACTGCTTCTGGTGTATCATCAATAATTAAATCAATACCCGTCAGCGTTTCCAAAGCACGAATATTACGTCCTTCACGGCCAATGATACGGCCTTTCATCTCATCGTTCGGCAATGTTACAACAGACACTGTAGACTCTGCCACATGATCAGCTGCACATCGTTGAATAGCCATAGAGATAATCTCTCTAGCATTCTTTTCCGCCTCTTCTTTTGCTTGCTGCTCTAAATCTTTAAGCATCACAGCAGTATCGTGACGAATTTCTTGTTCTACTTTTGTCAGTAAAATTTGCTTTGCTTCATCGAATGTTAAACTAGAAATACGCTCTAACTCTTCCATTTGTTGTTGATGCAATGCTTCAATTTTTTCTTCCGCTTTTTCTAGGTTTCGCTCCTTATGGTGTAAGGACTCTTCTTTGCGCTCAATACTGTCTAGTTTTTTGTCTAATTGCTCTTCTTTCTGTAAAATCCGTCGTTCAAGACGCTGTAATTCGTTACGTCTATCACGATTTTCTTTATCTACATCAGCACGCAATTTATGAATTTCTTCTTTTGCTTCCAGTAACGCCTCTTTCTTCTTAGACTCTGCTAAGCGCTCGCCATCAGCAACAATACGTGCAGCCTCTGTTTCCGCTTTATTTAGCTTACCTTCTGCAATATTGCGACGCAATAAATAGCCTACTCCAAGACCAATTAATACCATGACTACGGCAATAATGCTGTATTCTAAAATCGTGTTCACCTCCCACTTGCATAAAAAAAGGAGAAGTCGATACATCCGCTCCCCCCGGTTTCTCGCCCATTTTGCTTTCAAATTTTATTTTGCTTATTATTAAGGCTATTTTAATTTTAGTTCATACACCGTGGAATGTCAAGACAAAGCCCCTACTCTAAATAGGGGCCCCATTCATAACAAATAGATTGAATTGTACTCACAGAAAAGCCACGATTCTTCAGAAAGTAAATTATTTTTTTCTTGCTAAACTTATCTTCTTCTCCCTCTTCTATGCCGGTTAACCGTTCTTCATCAGATATGTGAAATCGTTGTTCTAATAGTTTTACCGCTACGGACCATTCGTCATAGTCATCTAATACATAAGATACTGCAAGACCTCGTTCACGCATTTTTTCACGAATGTAATAGGTACTATACTTTTCTGCCTCCATATAGGCACGCAAAGCTTCTTCCGATAAACCTTCATCATCTAAATAAGAGAGCTCCAACAGTTTTTCTTCTACATCATGAATCAGTTCACTAGGCACAGAACGTTGAGACAGTTTTCGTCTCAGCTCTAACGTACTTAAGGACCGTGGTCCTAATAGCCTCAAAGCTTGTTCCATGACTGAGGCGAATGTCCATCCCGCCTCTTTCGGTGTATGCAATCCCATTATTCCATATCCACTGTTTCAGTAGTTGCTACATCATCGACTTCATCATCATGACCTAGCACATTCAATGGCTCTGCTGCTAATGTGTCCCGAATGATAGAGTCAATTTCTTGAGCAATTTGAGGATTTTCTTTCAAGAATACTTTAGCCGCTTCTTTACCTTGACCCATACGTTCTCCATTATAGGAATACCACGCACCAGATTTTTTGATGACTTCAATATTTGCACCGATATCAATCAATGTACCTTCATAGGAAACACCTTCCCCAAACATCAAGTCAAATTCTGCCACTTTGAATGGAGGTGCTACTTTATTTTTCACAACTTTCACTTTTGTACGGTTACCCACATGTTCTTTCGCAGATGTTAAGGCTTCCCCTTTGCGCACATCTAAACGGATAGTAGAGTAGAATTTTAAGGCACGGCCCCCTGTTGTGGTTTCTGGATTACCAAACATAATGCCCACTTTTTCACGCAATTGGTTAATAAAAATAATAACCGTTCTAGTTTTACTGATAGAGCTTGTTAATTTACGTAATGCTTTACTCATCAAACGTGCATGCACACCTACGTGAGCATCTGTCATTTCGCCATCAATCTCTACTTTTGGCGTTAAGGCAGCTACGGAGTCCACCACAATTAAGTCTACCGCACCAGAGCGAACCAAAGCCTCCGTAATCTCCAAACCTTGTTCACCATTATCTGGTTGGGAAATCAACAAACTATTAATATCTACACCTAATTTTTTTGCATATACAGGGTCTAGTGCATGTTCTGCATCAATGAAAGCAACAACTCCACCATTACGTTGTGCTTCTGCTGCTGCATGTAAAGCCACTGTAGTTTTACCAGAGGACTCTGGGCCATAAATTTCAATAATACGGCCACGTGGGAATCCCCCTACACCAACCGCCAAGTCTAGGGCCAACACACCTGTAGAAATGACTTCAATATTCATTTTATCAGCTGCTTCGCCCATGCGCATAATCGCACCTTGACCGAAATCTTTTTCAATTTGTTTTAAAGCCCCTTCTAAGGCTCTCATGCGATCTTCTTGAGATCCACTTTTCATATCAATTGCTGCTTCTTTTGCTTTATCCTTTGCCATTGTTCTACCTTTCTATTAATTCTTTATATATATATTGAATCGCTCGTTCCGCTACACTGTTACGGATACTAGTACGATCCCCTATAAATATTTCTTTATGTACAGTAATACCTCGGGGCGTGCCAATACCAATATACACAAGGCCCACTGGTTTTTCCTGACTACCACCGCCTGGACCAGCTATCCCTGTGGTCGCAATAGCATAATCTGTACGCAATACACGAAATACACCTTCTACCATTTCTGTAGCTGTTTCTTCACTGACCGCACCATGTGTTGCCAATGTATCTGATGATACGCCTAACACTCGTTCTTTCACCGAATTCGCGTAGGAGATAATACCACCTTGATAATAGCCACTGCTACCACCTAAGTCAGTCAATGTTTTTCCTACTAGGCCCCCTGTACAAGACTCAGCAGTTCCTATGGTAATACCTGCGTCCAGAGCCACCTTGTGAAAGTCTTCTAATACCGATGTATCTAAACTACGGATATCTTCCAATCGTTCTAAGAGGATAGATCTCCATGGACCTAGTTTTTCCTGACAGTCTGCTTTTGACGCCCCTTTTGCAGTTAAACGAATTTCAATGTATCCTGGTTTGATCAATAGTGCTATCGTTGGGTTATGCTGGTTCTGAATCAAGTCTTGCAATAGAGTCTCTAATTGCATTTCACGATATCCATACACAGCATACCGTTCAGAATAGATCATCCCTTGCTGTCCAAAACGTTGTTCCAAAAAGGGACTGACACTTTCTACAAAGGTTCCTTGTAATTCTGATGGAGGCCCTGGTAATAAAACATATACTCTATTATCCTGTTCCACTACCACTGCTGGTGCCACACCTACTGGATTATGTAGTACCTTTGCCCCTTTTGGTAAATACCGATCTCGATCAGATTCGTAAGGTTTTACCCGTCCTTGTTTCTCATAAAAAGAATCCACCTCACGACCTGCTTCTTCGTGAAATACCAAAGGCAATCCCAAGGCATCTGCCAAAGCTTTTCGAGTAATATCTCCTTGGGTAGCTCCTAAGCCTCCAGAACTGATTACAATATCTGCTCGTTTCCCTGCTCGCTGAAATACTTCTTTCATACGTTCAGGATTATCACCCACCGTTGTTTGGTATGACACAGAATAGCCACGATTGTTCAATTCTTCACTGAGCCATTTTACATTTGTATTGACAATATGTCCTAGCAATAATTCCGATCCTGTAGAGATTAATTCTACGATCATGCTATCACCATCCTATACAGTTTCTACTACCACGTCATAGGCAAACCCTTGTGATACTTTTACCGTCACAATATCGCCTTCAGACAGTCCTGTTACATCTTCTACATACATGTTACCATCCACATCGGGAGCCTGCATTTGTAGACGACCTCGTGCCAAAAACTTACCTGGCTCTACTTCATCGATAGATTCTATCATACCTTGATGAATCGTTCCCTCCAAATCCCGATTATGCTCCTCTGAGACTTGTGCTTGAATGGCCATCAATGTATGGTATCGTTCTTCTTTCACTTCCTCTGGTATCTGCTCTTCCATCATCCCTGCTGGTGTACCATCCTCTTGGGAATACGTAAATACCCCCATGTGGTCAAATCGGATATCTTTTACAAAGTCCGCCAATTCTTGGAATTGTTCTTCTGTTTCCCCAGGGAACCCTACGATAAGGGATGTGCGCAGTGTAATATGCTCGCTGCGATTACGAATTTTATGTAACAAGGCTACAATATTTTCCCGAGTATCTTTACGGTTCATCCGGTGTAACACGGTATTGTTAATATGCTGTAGTGGCATGTCGATATATTTGCACACCTTCGGTTCCGTCATGATTGTTTCTAACAATTCATCAGAGAAGTGTTTTGGATATAAGTACAACATACGAATCCATTCGATGCCTTCAATTTTTGCCAATCGTTTCAACAACTCTGAAAGCAACGGTGTACCATTGTTCAAATCAGCCCCATAGTAGGTAGTATCTTGTGCAATCAACACCACTTCTTTCACACCTACTTCTGCTAGCTGCTGCACTTCTCGTTCAATGGACTCTATAGAGCGACTGCGATAGGCCCCACGTACCTTCGGAATGATACAGAAAGTACAACCATTATTACATCCTTCAGAAATTTTTACATATGCACTGTAGTCCGGTGTGGTCATCATCCGTGGCATACCTTCATCATACATATTTGTCATGCTATCCATAATACAAATACGTTGACCTTGTTGAATAGCCTCCACGGCTTCCATAATACGATTCCAAGATCCAGTCCCAATGAGGGCATCAATCTCCGGAATTTCTGTAAACAATTCTTCTTGGTATTGCTGACTCAAACAACCTGCTACAATAAGACCTTTACAATCACCATATTGCTTATACTGACCAGCCTCTAATATGGTATTGATGGATTCTTCTTTTGCTTTTTCGATAAATGTGCAAGTATTAATAATAATGATTTCTGCTTTTTCCAGTTCTTCTGTGATTTCATATCCATTATCCTGTAAAACTCCTAGCATCACCTCTGTATCTACCAAATTCTTGGCGCAACCTAAACTAATATAACCTAACAACTTACTCATGGTGTATCCTTTCTAAAACGCACTTGTCGTATCCATTCTTGTAATATTTTATCTTGCTCTTCTTTCACAATCCCTGCATTCCATAATACAAGGTGATTACCTTGACGGTCCTTCTGAGACTCCACCGTTTCTATAGTCGGCAAATAATACATATCTGCCTCTTTCAATACGGATTGTACCCGTTCTGAAAGTAGCCAGCTCACAAACGCTTCACTCTCACCGACATTACTGGAACCTTTCAAAATCCCTACGCCCATCATATCATAAGGAGTGCCCTCCCTAGGATATAGAATGGTCAAAGGATATTTATGAGCCTCATACAATTTGGCATCTGAATAATGTCCTACACTGACCTGTACATCTCCGATAGCCGCCATGCGTACTGAAGATGGCAAAGCTTTTGCATACTGCACAATACGTGGCCGCAAACTGTCAAAGTAGGAAATAGCTCCCTCTGGGCCGTAGATAGCACCAAAAGTATTTAATAAGGTAATCGATGAGGCATCGGCTACAAAGTCGGTCACCGCTATGCGCCATGGCCCTGTGTAGGCTAAGGAAAACCAAGTATTTACATATTTCCCCTGACTACCATAAAAGGTATCATGTAAGGCTAAGACATAGGGATCATACCATATCCCTACCCACTGTTCATCCAGTCCGTGAAATACTGTATCTACCATATGGGTTAAGGTAACTGGTAATCTACGAAACGCTCCATGCTCAACCCCTTCCTCGAGATTTGTTTTCGTAGAAATCACAAGATCTCCTTGTTGCTCTGCCTCTGGCAATGCTAGGCGTGTAGCCATTTGGTTCGGCGGTATTGGAATAACATGCACTCTTACCTGCGCTTCTCTTTCGTAAACCTGCCCCAGAGCTGTCATGACTTCAAGGTCTCTATCTGTATAAACAGTAATTTCTGCTCTTGTAGAAATCACACGTCGATCCGCTTGATCTTGTTTCATATCATTAAGCCAGAGTCCTAGACTGAATATGCCTACCACTATCACTATATATAGAATGAGTAATCGTAACCGTTTCATAGATTCACCTCCTTTACCTATTAGAGATACCTAGTCAAAATTCCTTTTTTTCATTCCTTGATTTTTTCGATTCCCTATACCAATTTTAGAACCACCATTTGCACGTTGTCCCCCTTGTATAGGTCCTTGTCTCCTAGCTGCCGGTTTTACTCCACCTTTAGCTGAAGATTTACCGCCATTAGGTTTTGGAGTATTTCGTCTTATATTACGCGGAGGAATCAAGCATAGTGGTCCAAACCCGATTAAATCTCTGCGATTCGCTTTGATTAAAGCTTCTTTTACTAAATCGTAATTTTCTTCACGTTTATATTGCATCAAAGCCCGTTGCATAGCTTTATCTCTGCCTTTTTTAGCCACATAAACAGATTCACCTGTAAGAGGATTAATTCCTGTGTAATACATGGCTGTCGATAAACTACCTGGGGTAGGAATAAAATCTTGTACCTGCTCTGGCGTCATATTTTGATCTCGCAAAAACTCTGCCAATTCGATAGCATCTTCTAAGGTACAGCCTGGATGAGAACTCATAAAATAAGGCACCAAAAATTGTTGTTTACCTAATTTGCGGTTCGCCTCATCAAACCAAGATTTAAATTTTAAAAAGTAACTTTTATTAGCTTTTCCCATAATGGTCGTTACATGTTCTGACACATGTTCAGGAGCTACTTTTAATTGACCACTCACGTGATGTTCGCACAGTTCTCGAACGAATTCTTTGTTATTATCATCCAATACATAGTCATACCGTAAGCCAGAGCGAACAAATACTTTTTTTACACCTTTTACATTGCGTACTTTCCGCAAAATGCTCACATAGTCATCATGATTCGTGTTTAACTGAGGACATGCCTTGGGCGCAGCACATGTTTTCCCCTTACAAGCACCTGCTTTCAACTGTTTATCGCAAGCAACATGACGGAAGTTTGCCGTAGGTCCCCCTACATCGTAAATGTATCCTTTAAATCCATCCATAGTAGTCATACGGTGAGCCTCATCTAAGATGGACTGATGACTACGATTTTGAATAATTCGTCCTTGATGACTTGTAATAGCACAGAAAGAACAACTCCCAAAACAGCCTCGATGGCTAGTAATACTAAATTGCACTTCTACTAAGGCAGGCACTCCGCCAGCCGCATCATACATAGGATGCCATTTTCTCGTATAAGGTAAACTATAGACATGGTCCATTTCTTCCTGTGTTAATGGCAAGGCTGGACTATTCTGCACAATATAGCGATTGCCATGTCCTTGCGCCACTGTTTTCCCATAGTATGGATCCTGCTCATCAAATTGCATCTTAAAAGCTTTAGCAAAGACTTCTTTATCTGCTGATATTGCTTCATAAGATGGGCATTCAATGGCATTCTCTGGCACTATGTTGGCAACATAACAAATCCCTTTGATCATAGGCAATCGTTTTTCTAATTGGTCTTTATCCAAGGCTTCTGCAATTTCACGAATTTGTTTTTCTCCCATGCCGTAGATGAGGACATCTGCCTTACTATCCATCAATATAGAACGGCGTACCGTATCCGACCAATAGTCATAATGGGCAAATCTCCGCAAACTAGCTTCAATGCCCCCAATAACAACAGGTACCCCTTTAAAAGCCTCTCGCATACGATTGGCATACACTACCGTAGCTCGGTCTGGGCGGCGTCCAGATTCGCCTCCTGGAGAATACCCATCATCACGACGATGTTTCTTGGCAGCCGTAAATTTATTGAGCATACTATCTAAATTACCTGCTGTCACCAAGGACGCCAATCTAGGTTTTCCTAGTACCTTAAAGGCGTTTACATCATTCCAATCTGGTTGAGCTATGATACCTACTCGATATCCATAGGACTCTAATAATCTACCAATCACAGTAGGCGCGAAGGAAGGATGATCCACATAGGCATCACCGCTGATAATGACAAAATCAAGTTCAGCCCATCCTCGTTCGTCCATTTCTGCTTTTGTAGTAATTAAATATTGTTCTTTCATAGTATTCCTTATGCTGTATTACACGAAAAATAGCCAACCCAAAAACAGAATGATGAGTAATAAAATACCACCTACCACAAATCGTTCTATCATCATTGTTTTTTGTCGTTTCGCCTTGCGACTTTCATAAGTTAATCGTTGTTTCGGCGCCTCAATCAATTCCTGTTCTCGAAAGGCATCTGTCTTCTCTTGTTCTTTTGACACCCTTCTGCGTTTAGGAATCGTTAAGGATTCACCCATTCTATTTTTAAAAGTATCCACCAAACGACGGCTATCCAAGCCCAGTAGTTCACTATAGTTTTTTATGAACCCTTTTGTGTACACACTTCCTGGAATGCGATTAAACTCATCATGCTCTAAAGCATGCAGGTAAGCTACTTTTATATGTAATACATCTTCAATTTGTTCTAATGTTAAACCGCGTCGTTGACGCTCACGTCTAAGTTCTTCGCCAATCGATGCCATAGAACCTCCTATACATATAGGTGCCATCTACATAACGCAAATGGCACACTACTCTAATCTACTGTAAAATTTGGGAAATATAGTTCTCGAATTTGATCTTCTCCCATTAAAATATCACGACCTTTACTACTATTTGTAGGAGGTCCAATAATTTTCATATCTTGCATGGTATCGATTAAACGACCAGCTCTGGAAAAACCAACTCGCAATCTACGCTGCAAAATAGAGGCTGATGCACTACGTTGTTCTAGCACAATTTGAACAGCTCGTTCCAAGAGCTCATCTTGTTCTTCATCGCTACTCATCGTGTCTGAACTTTCCGCACCTTTATCTGTTTCTGCCATCATCACTTCATCGTATTCTGGCTGCCCTTGTCCTTTTACAAAAGCAATTAATTCTTCCACTTCTTCATCAGAAATAAAGGCTCCTTGAATACGAATTGGTTTATTCGCTCCAATTGGATTGAATAACATATCACCACGACCTAAGAGGCGTTCTGCTCCTGCTTGGTCCAAAATGGTACGAGAATCAATTTGGGTAGCCACTGTGAAAGCAATACGACTTGGCACATTCGCTTTAATTTTGCCTGTAATCACATCCACTGATGGACGTTGCGTTGCCAATACCATATGAATCCCTGCGGCACGTGCTTTCGCAGCTAATCGGTCTATAGATTCTTCCACATCTGGATTAGTCATCATTAAGTCAGCTAACTCATCGATAATAATCAAAATGAGAGGCATAGATTTAGTCGGATTCTGTTTATTATAGCTCGCCACATTACGCACACCCGCTGTGGCCAATGTCATATAGCGAGCATCCATTTCACGAACTGCCCAGCGTAATACAGCTGCAGCCTTATTCATATCCGTTACCACTGGCAACATCAAATGAGGAATGCCGTTATACACGGATAACTCTACCATTTTTGGATCTACTAAAATCAATTTCACTTCATCTGGCTTACGACTAAATAAAATGCTAGAAATCAATGTATTGACACAAACCGATTTACCAGAGCCCGTAGAACCTGCCACCAATAAATGAGGCATTTTGGCCAAATCCGTTATGACTGGCATGTCCGCAATATCTTTACCAAGACCTACCGGAATACCGCCACTAGCTTGTTGGAACTCTTCACAATCTAACACATCTCGCAGATGAACAGCGGATACATTCTTATTAGGGATTTCAATACCTACAGCAGATTTCCCTGGAATAGGTGCTTCCATACGAATATCAACGGCTGCCAAGCTCATCTTTAAATCATCTTGTAAGCCCATAATTCGGCTTACTTTTGTACCTTTTGCCGGTTCTAATTCATACCGTGTTACCGTTGGACCTTGTGTGGCATTCACCACTTTTGCTGTAATACCAAAATTATCTAATGTTTCTTCTAACAAGACTGCATTATGCGCCACTTCTTCACTAGTAACCGGATTGGATTTTCCCTGTGAAAGCATCGTCAACGGCGGATATTGGTAAGGTTTTTCTCTCGTTCTTGGACGAGCCACGCCATCTGTATTCACAGCTACTGCTGCTGTATCTTCTTTCGTTGTTTCAATAGTTGGCACTTCTACCAAAGGCTCTACATAGTTTGTAGTTTGTAAAAATGATGGCGGCGTTATAGGGTCTAATTTAGTAGATGCCTCTTTGTCATAAAACTCTTCATCTGCATCTGTAGAATATATATCTCCTGATACATCCTGCAATGACGTATCTTCTATAGGTTCTTCTTCACGATCTACCATCGGAGAAGCCACTACTGATTCTACTTCAGAAGTACTAGTCACGACTTCATCTTCACGAAGTTGAGGTTCTGTAATATAGTCCTCTTCATCCTCACAGCTATCAACAATCGGTGGTGTTATTGTTACATCCCCACTAGGCTCCACTCCTTCTTGTTTCACTGCATCCAGTATTGTTTCTGATGTTGCCTTAAACTCTGCATCAACTACACTAGGTTCTGATACTTCTACCTTCGTTTTATGGTCCATTGTACCCTGACCTTCTACAACCGTATTAGTTTCCACTTCTATTTCATCAGATGAGCTTTCTGGTTTTGGATACCTTGTATCTTTTTCACGATCATAGGCCTTACGACGTTCTTCTCGCCACTCCTCTTGCCATTCATGTACTTGCTCACGAATAGCACTAGCTGTTTCTGTAGCTTTTTCTTGTGCCATTTCAAGTCCTACACTAGCCTTATCTTTTGCTTTATGCAATCCTTCACGTAGTGACAATTTAGTAATTCCTAGTACACAGGCAACGCCTATAATAGCGGATAATAAAATACCGCCCGCATCTCCTACTAAACTTCTAAATAGAGATCCTAGTAACCCACCAACTACACCACCATTCTCTGTTAATGTAGTAGTACTTAGTTCATCACCACTATTTACTTTCCACAGTACCAGTTGTACTAATACAACAAATAATACTCCTGTATATAGCAACCCTTTTCTCGTAATCGCTGCTAAAGAGCCTCTATATAGCCAACACCAACCATTATACAGAACCCATATAGCAACCACCCAGCCGCCTAGGCCAAAACCGTAAGAAAAAATGCCACTAATAATACTACCCCATATACCAGTGTCCACTCCAGCCATGCCTATAAGAGCCAGTATGGCAAAGCCCATAAGAACTAGCCCTTTAATCTCGCTTCGAACGCCTTTTATCTGTGACTTGGTCTGTCTAGTTCTACTTGGTTTACTGTCCTTTAGGGGAGTAGTTCGTTTCGATTGTACCTTTTGCCCTCCTCGTGAGGACTTACCTTTCTTTTCCTCTGCCATTTCCAACTCCAAAATTCCGTTTCTATCATATACCTTAGCACTTTATTATACCATTTCCACTTTTGAAAGTATATCGAATTTCCTCAAAAACAATACTGTTCTCCCAATCGTAATCCTCATCGTTTACGGTCTTCCCAGTCTTTCACTAGATCCCGTTCTAGTCCACGTTCTAAAGGATTATAAAATTTCTCATCCACCAATGCATCCGGCAAATATTGTTGCTCTACATAGCCATTTGAATAGTCTTGTGCATAACGATACCCAACACCATGACCTAACTGTTTGGCCCCTCCATAATGCGCATCTCGTAAATGTTTCGGCACCTCACCTTGCTCTTTATGACGCACTGCCTGTATAGCTGCATCAATCCCTACATACGCACTATTACTCTTAGGTGCCAAGGCTACATATAAAGCCGCTTCAGATAATATAATGCGTGCCTCTGGTAGCCCTACCATATGAGCCGCTTGCGCCGCTGCATTAGCTACCACCAACGCTTGTGGATCTGCCAGTCCTACATCTTCTGCCGCACAAATGACGATACGTCGTGCAATGAATACAGGATCCTCTCCTGCCTCAATCATCCGAGCTAAATAATATAGCACCGCATCTGGATCAGAGCCGCGCATGCTTTTAATAAACGCAGAAATTATATCATAGTGATTATTCCCCTTCTTATCGTACCGATACACTCGTCGACCCAATACTTTTTCTACAATTTCTATAGTAATCTCTCCACCGGTCCGAACCATGGCTCCTACTTGTTCCAAAATATTCAGAGCCATGCGAGCATCTCCGTCTACAAAGCGGCCAATGTCCTCTAGCAGATCGTCAGTCACAATCAATGATTTCTTACCGAGACCATAGTCTTCGTCCGTTAAAGCACGACGTAATATAGCTACTAGCGCAGTAGCATCTAATCGCTCTAGAGTGAGCAAACGCAATCTAGATAAAAGAGGGCGATTTACTTCAAAGAAAGGATTCTCTGTGGTGGCACCAATTAAAATAATTTGACCACTTTCCACAGAAGGTAACAATACATCTTGTTGGCTTTTATTAAAACGATGAATTTCATCTAAGAATAAAATTGTTCGTTGTTGCAATGAACCACGAATGCGCATTGCTTCTTCAATAGTACTACGAAGTTCACCAATACCTACATTCGTCGCATTGAGCATGACAAACCGGCAGCTAGTTAATTCAGAAATAATTTTAGCTAACGTAGTCTTCCCTGTTCCCGATGGTCCATATAACAATAAAGAGGGAACCTTATCTTCTTCAATCATGGATCGAAGAAATGTACCAGGTCCCACCACTTGTTCTTGCCCAAAGAAATGATCCAATGAACGTGGCCGCATACGGACTGCTAAGGGTTCAAATGGATCCACTGGTTCCATATTCTCAAACAAATTCATCACAGCACCTCCCTATGACTACTTACTATATATATGAGGTAACCTCTCAACATTTTACAAACCACAGGTCTACCTATTCTATGTCATCTGTATTTCCATTATACATGCATCCAGTTATATAGTCTATATGTTCTTATTAATGCAAAAAAAATAAACCACCATAAGGCGGTTTTATAAAAGCCCCACTATGCCGTATCCATACCGTGTTTTGATCCTGCAAAGGCAGGTGGGTTTCCTCCTTGTAAGATTACAGTCCTCGTAGAGGCAGAGCGCCCTTACAAGAGTGAGAATCCCTAAGTTAAAATGTTGGCTCAAAACTGCGATATAACACGCACATAGCAGGAATTTCTTTACTCATAGTATAGCAGAAAGGAACGGTCATTTCAAGAAGAAATACACCGTTCCTTTCCTTAAAAGTATATCAATTTTCTATTGGACAAATTCGATTATACTAATTTTTCTTTTGTTACATCTGTTTTGATATGTAATTCACGCAATTGTTTAGGCGCTACTTCAGATGGAGCTTGGCTCATCAAGTCGGACGCACTTTGTGTTTTAGGGAATGCAATTACATCACGGATAGATTGACGTTTCGCCATCAACATAACAAGTCGATCTAATCCAAACGCACATCCACCATGTGGAGGGGCCCCGTATTCGAAAGCATCTAACATAAATCCGAATTTAGAACGACTTTCTTCTGTGCTCAAGCCGATAGCATTGAATACTTTTTCTTGTACGTCAGATTGGTAAATACGGATGGAACCACCACCGATTTCCACGCCATTCAATACCATGTCATAAGCGATGGCTTTTACAGCGCCTGGATCAGTAGCTAACAAGTTCATATCTTCTTCACGTGGAGATGTGAATGGATGATGCATTGCCACAAAACGTTTATCTTCTTCGTCGTATTCAAACATAGGGAAATCAGTTACCCATAAGAATGCCAATTTGTTTTCATCGATTAAGCCACGGCGTTTACCCATTTCAAGACGTAATTCACCAAGAGCTTTTGCAACTACAGCTGGTTTGTCCGCAATCATCAACACCAAGTCACCTGGTTCTGCATTCATAGTCGCACCAATGTTACGAACTGTATCTTCTCCTAAAAACTTCATGATTTGAGATTTGATTGTGCCATCTTCATTGAAGCAAGCCCACGCCAAACCTTTGGCACCATAGATACCTACAAAGTTTGTCAAATCATCTAATTCACGACGAGGAATACCTGCGTAACCTTTTACAACGATACCTTTTACTTGACCACCGTTATCGATAACGGAACGGAATACTTTAAATTCTGTATCTTTCACGCAATCAGTAACATCTGTGAAAGTCATATCAAAACGGATATCTGGTTTGTCAGAACCGTATAAGTTCATTGCATCATCCCAAGTCATACGAGGCATTGGCAATGGAATTTCTACATCTTGTGCCACTTTAAACACATGGGCGATCATTTGCTCTTGCATGTTCAAGATTTGTTCTTGGTTCATGAAGCTCATTTCGATGTCCAATTGTGTAAATTCAGGTTGACGGTCTGCACGTAAATCTTCATCACGGAAACAACGAGCAATTTGGAAATATCTTTCATAACCAGCAACCATCAAAATTTGTTTAAAAATTTGTGGAGATTGTGGCAACGCATAGAATGTACCAGGGTTTACACGAGATGGAACTAAATAATCACGAGCCCCTTCTGGTGTACTTTTTGTCAACATCGGCGTTTCAATTTCCAAGAAGCCATTGTTGTCAAAGAAATCGCGCATTGCTTTTGTCACCTTATGACGCAAGATCAAATTGGCTTGCATTTCTGGACGACGAAGATCTAAATATCGATATTTTAAACGAATATTTTCATCTACATCGATATTGTCTTGAATATAGAATGGAGGTGTTTTCGCTGCATTCAATACACGCAACTCTTCACAGTACATTTCATATTTACCAGTTGGTAAGTTAGGATTCACAGCTGCTGCATCACGTTCTGTAATCGTGCCTCGTACACACAATACATATTCATTACGCACATCTTCCGCTTTATGGAAGGACTCCATATTGTGATCAGGAGATGCCACGATTTGCACGACCCCAGAGCGGTCACGTAAATCTATAAAAATCAATCCACCATGGTCACGACGGCGTTCTACCCAACCGCAAAGAACCACTTCTGTTCCTACTTGTTCTGCACCGATAGTCCCACAATGATGAGTACGGTGTAAACCTTTCATAGTTTCCATTCTAATTTCCTTTCACTAACTCAGTTATACGGTTTGTAATCTCAGCTAAGGACACAGTTTCTTGTTCAGATGTATCCATATATTTTAAGATGACCTTTCCTTCAGCTAATTCATTATCACCAATTATAATAACATATTTTGCATTAATTTTGTTAGCATACTTCATTTGACTCTTCATAGATTTACCAGAACCTTCCATTTCTGCCTTCACATAGGCATTACGCAAGGTATTCGTAATTCTGAAAGCCTCTTTTTGTGCCATTTCACCTAAAGCTACTACAAAGACAGAATCTTCTTGTTGTTGTTCTGGCAATAAACCTTGTTTTTCCAAGGCTAACAATAAACGTTCCATACCCATCGCAAAGCCTACAGCAGGTGTATGTGGTCCATCTAGTTCTTCTACTAGACCATCATAACGACCACCACCAGCTACAGCACTTTGAGATCCCAATGGAGTGTACTGTACTTCAAAGGCAGTTTTCGTGTAATAATCTAAGCCACGAACCAAGCGTGGGTTTAAGGTGAATTTCTCCCCAGCTGCTGCTAAATACTCTTTTACATGATGGAAATGATCTTGACACTCTTCACATAAATTTTCACTTAACTCTGGAACACCGACTGCCAATTGTTGGCATTTTTCTTCTTTACAATCAAGAATACGCAATGGATTTTTGTACAAACGGCTTTGACAAAGCTCACACAATTCTTCTTTTTTCGGCTCAAAGAAAGCAATCAATTTTTCTCTATACGCAGGTCGACATGTTGGGCAACCTACAGAGTTCACTTCCACATTTAAATCTTTCAGCCCTAAATCACGCAATAATTGCAATACCAAAGAAATACATTCTGCATCAGCACTTGGTGCCTGTGTCCCCAGTAGTTCTACTCCAAATTGGTGGAATTGACGATAACGACCGGCTTGTGGCTTGTCGTGACGGAACATAGGTCCAATATAGAACCATTTTGTAATCGATTCTTGTCCATAAATTTTATTTTCTAAATAGGCACGCACCGCCGACGCAGTTCCTTCTGGACGCAATGTGTAGGATTGATCTTTTTTATCTCCTGTAGGAAAGGAATACATTTCTTTTTGCACGATATCTGTGGTTTCCCCAATACCGCGTAAAAATAAGCCCGTTTCTTCAAACATAGGCGTACGAACTTCTTCAAATCCATAGGTCTTACATAATCGACGAATGGTATTTTCAATATAGTACCAATTTCCAAGAACACTTGGTAATAAATCCTGTGTCCCTCTTGGTTTTTGAATAGCCACTAGCTGTCCCTCCAATGTTCATTACTTAGTAAAGTACGTTTCTCTAATAGTCGTTCTATATCTTGAATATACGTATCTACATCTTTCGGCATGTATTGTTTTTGTTGCCTAAAATCAGTGCCTCCAATCCATTTAGACACACTACCTGGTCCTATGGAAAGTATTGACTGACGTTCTTCTATCATTTGTATATTATAGATACTTTCATAATTTGGCAAGGTGTAGCCAATGTTTTCCATTTGCCCCACCATGTATTGTTGACGATACATATAATACGGCACATAGCCCAGCTGTAGCAACGCTTCATGGTTTTCATCTAGCATGGTTTGAACCACATCCTCAGAAGGAATCTCATTGGCAAAGCGACTCCCGTATAATGGACTCCCCTTTTTCAACGCCAAGGTATGAAGCGTCACATTATGAGGCCGTAATTGTTCTATGTATTGCACATTCTCATTCATATCCCCTAAGGTCTGACATGGTAGCCCTGCGATAAAATCCATATTGATAGTACAATCTGTATGGCTTGCCACATACTCATAGATAGACAAAAACTCTGCTACACTATGGCCACGACCAATGATTCGCAATAAATCATCTTGCATCGTTTGAGGGTTCAAGCTAATCCTTGTAACTCCCGCATCTACAATTGATTGAACCTTATTAACATTCAACGAATCCGGACGACCTGCTTCTACAGTAAACTCACGATCTTTTGGAATTAACTCTCCTAAAGCTTTCACGATATGATGAAAGTCTTCATCTCCTAAACTCGTAGGGGTCCCTCCACCCATGTATAACGATTGTACCTCTAAACCATGTGTTTTAACAAGTCTTTTCATGTGCTCTATATCACGATGATAGACATCCACAAAGTCCGGCACCTTTCCATAGTTCTGAATCAGTCCATAAGGAAAGGAGCAATAGGTACAATGAGTTTCACAAAAAGGAATGCCACTATACAAGCTAATTTCTTTAGGAGATTGCTGCACATGTGCCACATAAGGACGCTCCAACACTGCCACTTGCTCTAATAGTTTCCACTTCACCTGACTAATACTATGGGTGCTTTCCAGTTCTTGATGAACTTGCTCTAAATCACCTAGAGAATCCCATAATTTATGGGTCAACTTAGTAGGACGTACGCCTACTAAGGTGCCCCATAAACTAGTTGAACCCCCCAGTATACGCCTAAGCTCTGATAATACTTCTCGGCCAATTACTTTTCGTCCATCTACACTATCTTCCCCCGAAAAGGAGCAAATATGCATATAGTCAGAATATATTTCTGATGACATCTGTGTCGTAACCTCTAACAATTCATTTTGTATGGTACGATGACAGAACAATTTGACTACTATGTACATATCAGCATGGTTCAGCACATTTTCAGTAGATATCGCTCCAGAAGATCCTAGGTTACTCACAAAGTTCCCACTTTGCATAGATCCCCTATGAGGCGCCCTCTGTTCATATACTAAAGATGATTCTGTTCCACTATGGGATGCATGGACGATAAAATCCGGATTTTCTTTCGATGAAAATAACCCTACTGCTCCGCACTGATGAGCTATGACGGATCCTAACTCTTTAGGTCCGTCATACCAATACGTTTTATGCATTTTCTTTTTCAGCTTCTAAAGCTTTTGCCGCTTCATGACAATCGCCACAGAAACCGTATACTTTTAATTGATGGTCTGTTGTATGAAAGTTCAATTTTTTTGCAATAATGGATTCCAATGTTTCCAACATGTCATCTTCAAATTCTTTCACACAACCGCATTTCACGCAAATCAAATGATGGTGGAAGTGAGATAATTCATCGCTATTTAATTCGTAGCGATTACGTCCATCACCAAAATCTAAACGTTTCACCAAATCTAACTCCGTGAATAAATCCAATGTACGATAAATCGTTGCTAATCCTATATCTGGATTGTTCTTTTTCACTAAAATATATACATCTTCTGCGCTTAAATGTTTTTCTTCTGCTTCAATGAAAGTTTGTAAAATAATTTGACGTTGTGTTGTCAATTTGTATTTTTTATCCTTAATACGCTCTTTTAATTTTTCCATTGTTGCTTGTACTTCTGTTGCTTTATCCATGATGTTCCTCTTTCTGTAAAACATAATATCTATTAAAATACCATAAGCGTTTTGCTATAATTTGTGCGATAGCTGTCAATGGAACGGCCGTCATCATGCCGATTATACCAAAGAAATAGCCTCCCACAAAAATGGTAGTAATAATAACTAATGGGGGAAGATTAATAACATGCCCCATAATCTTAGGCATGATAATTTGTCCATCTAGCAATTGCAATACACCATATGTAATAGCAACTTTCACTGCTAGAGGGCCGCTGATAACAGCAGCTAAAATAATGGCTGGGGCGGGGCCGCTAACAAGTAACAAAAAATACTGAAAGA
>OBVV01000031.1_pt1 | contig 90827 bp, 85 predicted proteins | sample 1476221 | NCBI WGS metagenome assembly OBVV01 (sample SAMEA2580029, study PRJEB22360) | human gut metagenome | biome: human gut; feature: human-associated habitat; material: faeces | place: Denmark | collected 2008/2010 | reverse complement strand
ATTATATTAATAAATGAAAAGGGTTACATATAAGAAAGGGGGCGTTTATGGGAGTTTTTGAGATTCGCGATGCTTTCTATTTAAAAGGTCAACCCTTCAAGATTTTGTCCGGAGCGATCCATTATTTCCGAATTGACCCGGCAGACTGGTATCATTCCTTGTATAATCTAAAGGCTTTGGGTTTTAACACGGTTGAGACCTATGTCCCTTGGAATGCGCATGAACCCCGCAAAGGGCAGTTTGACTTTAGTGGTCGATTGGATCTAGAGCGTTTCATCCAAACAGCCCAGTCCCTAGGACTTTACATGATTGTAAGGCCGTCGCCCTTTATTTGTGCAGAGTGGGAATTTGGTGGATTACCAGCCTGGCTCTTAGAAGAAGACCTGCGAATCCGCTCATCAGACCCAGCCTTTATCGAAGCGGTGGATCGTTATTATGATCGCTTGCTTGGTTTGTTGACACCCTACCAAGTGGATCAGGGTGGTCCAATCCTCATGATGCAGGTGGAAAATGAGTACGGCTCTTATGGAGAGGATAAGGATTATCTTCGTGCCATTCGGGATTTGATGAAGGAAAAAGGCGTGACCTGTCCTCTCTTTACATCAGATGGACCATGGCGAGCAACGCTAAGAACAGGAACCTTGATAGAAGAAGACCTCTTTGTGACGGGAAACTTCGGTTCCAAAGCAGCCTATAACTTTGGTCAGATGCAAGAATTCTTTGACGAATACGGCAAGAAATGGCCCTTGATGTGTATGGAATTTTGGGATGGCTGGTTTACCCGCTGGAAAGAACCTGTGATTTACAGGGACCCAGAGGAGTTGGCAGAAGCTGTCCATGAGGTCTTGGAGCTCGGCTCCATCAATCTCTATATGTTTCATGGCGGGACCAATTTTGGCTTCATGAATGGTTGCTCAGCTCGGGGAACGCTCGATTTGCCACAGGTGACGTCCTATGACTATGGGGCTTTGCTCAATGAGCAGGGCAATCCGACGGAGAAGTATTATGCTATTCAAAAAATGATGGCGACCTATTATCCGGAATACCCACAGCAAGAACCGCTCATCAAAGAGTGTTTGCCAGAACAAACCTTGCAATTGGCAGCCAAGACTAGTCTTTTTGGGAATCTGGACAATTTAGCTCAGGTCGAGACCAGTCTCTATCCCGAAAAGATGGAAGAGTTGGGGCAAACCACAGGTTATCTACTATATGAGACAGACCTTGAGTTGGATGCGGAAGAAGAAAAACTGCGCATCATTGATGGTCGGGATCGGGTACAGATTTACCTGGATGATCAACATGTAGCAACACAATACCAAACAGAGATCGGTGAAGATCTTTTTATCAAAGGAAAAAAGAAAGCGGTTACGAATTTAAAAATCTTGCTTGAAAATATGGGTCGTGTCAACTACGGGCACAAGCTCTTAGCTGATAGCCAGCACAAGGGCATTCGCACAGGCGTCTGTGTGGATTTGCATTTCCACCTTCATTGGAAGCAGTACCCACTGGATTTACAAGATCTCAGTCAGCTCGATTTTTCAAAGGAATGGCAGACAGGTGCTCCAGCCTTTTACCGATATGATTTTCAGCTGGATCACACCCTTGACACTTATCTGGATATGACAGGATTTGGGAAAGGGGTCGTCTTTGTCAATGGCCATAACCTTGGCCGCTTCTGGGAGGTCGGACCGACCACTTCACTTTACGTGCCTCATGGCTTCCTCAAAGAAGGAGCCAATAGCCTGATCGTCTTTGAGACAGAAGGGCGTTACCAAGAGACACTTCAACTTGTTCAACAACCTACATTCAAAGAAGTAAAGGGGGAAAACTTATGACTATTGTAGGATGCCGTATCGATGGACGTTTGATCCACGGGCAGGTAGCCAATCTTTGGACTACCAAACTAAATGTTTCACGTATCATGGTGATCGATGATGAAGTCGCTCAAAATGATATCGAAAAAAGTGGCTTGAAACTGGCGACACCACCTGGTGTCAAGCTCAGTATCTTGCCAGTCGCAAAGGCTGCGGAAAATATCTTGGCTGGAAAATATGATAGCCAACGACTTTTTATCGTAGCTCGCAAACCTGATCGTTTCCTTCGTTTGATCGAAGCAGGCGTTCAGCTTGAAACGCTGAATGTCGGCAATATGTCTCAATCCGATGAGACCCGCGCGATTACCCGCTCGATCAATGTGGTGGACGCGGACGTGGAAGACTTCAACAAGATCCACGAAAAAGGTGTGAAGATTACGTCTCAGATGGTGCCAAACGACACTGCAGAAGACTTTATGAAGTTATTAAAGTAAAAGAAAATTTTTAGGAGGAAATTGTCATGATACAATGGTGGCAAATTTTACTACTTACTTTGTACTCAGCTTATCAAATCTGTGATGAGTTGACGATTGTTTCATCAGCAGGCTCACCAGTCTTTGCTGGTTTCATTACAGGACTTGTTATGGGGGATTTAGGAACAGGTCTCTTTATCGGAGCTTCTCTTCAATTGACAGTGCTCGGTGTAGGTACTTTCGGTGGAGCTTCTCGTATTGACGCAACATCTGGTGCCGTTCTTGCAACTGCCTTTTCAGTAGCGCAAGGTATTAAACCAGAAATTGCGATTTCAACTATTGCCGTTCCCGTAGCTGCTCTCTTGACCTATGCAGATATCCTTGGCCGTATGAGTACTACTGCCTTTGCACACCGTATTGATGCGGCGATCGAACGCTTTGATTATAAAGGAATTGAACGCAACTACCTTCTTGGTGCTGTTCCTTGGGCTCTCTCTCGTGCCCTTCCAGTCTTCTTGGCTCTTGCCTTTGGTGGTGCTTTTGTCCAATCTGTTGTTGACTTTGTTGCAAAATATCAATGGTTCGCAAACGGCTTGACTCTTGCAGGACGTATGCTTCCTGGTCTTGGATTTGCGATCTTGCTTCACTACTTGCCTGTGAAACGTCACCTTCACTATCTTGCCCTTGGTTTTGGCTTGACAGCGATGTTGACAGTGCTTTACAGCAATGTTCAAAGTGTTGGTGCTGCAATTTCTGCTATGCTTGGAACAGATGCGTTTGCAAAACTTCCAAAAGAACAAATGGTTGCCTTCACAAACAACTTCAAATCTGTATCTATGATCGGGGTTGCCATCATCGGTATCTTCCTTGCAGTGCAACACTTTAAAAACAGCCAACGTACAGTTGTAGCTGCTCCAGCAAGCAATGTAGAAAGCGGGGAAATTGAAGATGACGAATTCTAATAACTACAAACTCACTAAAGAGGATTTTAAACAAATCAACAAACGTAGCCTCTTCACCTTCCAATTGGGTTGGAACTACGAACGTATGCAGGCTTCTGGTTACCTTTACATGCTTCTTCCACAATTGCGGAAAATGTATGGAGACGGCACACCTGAATTGAAAGAAATGATGAAATTGCATACGCAATTCTTCAATACTTCTCCATTCTTCCACACCATTATCACTGGTTTTGATTTGGCTTTGGAAGAAAAAGATGGTGTCAACTCTAAAGATGCGGTTAACGGGATCAAGACAGGTCTCATGGGACCATTTGCCCCTCTTGGAGACTCTATCTTTGGATCTTTGGTTCCAGCTATTATGGGATCTATTGCAGCAACCATCGCGTCACAAGGTCAACCATGGGGTATCTTCCTTTGGATTGCTGTAGCAGTTGCTTATGATATCTTCCGTTGGAAACAGTTGGAATTTGCTTATAAAGAAGGTACCAACTTGATCAACAACATGCAAAGTACCTTGACTGCTTTGATCGAAGCAGCTTCGGTACTTGGTATTTTCATGGTCGGTGCCTTGATTGCAACTATGATCAATGTGGATGTAACCTGGATGCCACACATCGGGGACAAAGCCATCGATATTCAAGACATGCTCAATTTGATCTTCCCACGCTTGGTTCCAGCTATTATCACAGGTGTGATTTACTGGTTGCTTGGACGTAAAGGAATGAACTCAACTAAAGCCATCTTGTTGATTATCGTCGCAGCGATTGCCTTCTCTGCCTTTGGTCATTTCTGCTTCGGCATGCAATAATGGAGTAAGGTATGGCAAAAGAGTTAGTATTGGTCAGCCATGGTCGCTTTTGTGAAGAGCTCAAAGCGAGCACAGAGATGATTATGGGACCACAAGAATCCATCCATACGGTTGCGCTCTTACCAGAAGAAGGACCAGAAGACTTTACTGCTAAATTTGAAGCAACCGTCCAAGGTCTAGAAGACTATATTGTATTTGCCGATCTCTTAGGAGGAACTCCATGCAACACTGTGAGCCGCTTGATCCTTGAAGGACGTGCGATTGACTTATACGCAGGGATGAATCTTCCGATGGTCATCGAGTTCATCAATAGCAGCCTGACTGGTAATGAAGGGGACTACCCTGAACGTGCAAAAGAAAGTATTGTCAAGGTCAATGACCTCTTGTCAAACCTTGATGATGATGAAGATGAGTAGGTTGGTATGGGAGTCTGGGAGCATCATCTCAGGCTCCTTTCCCATTTATCAATGTTAAATTGTAGAAAGGAACAACAGTTTCTATGTTAGACTATACAAAAGAAGACTTGAAGGAGCTAGGAGCAGAGATCACAACACGTGAGATTTACCAACAACCGACGGTTTGGAAAGAAACGGCTCGCTTGTACCAAGAAAGAAAAGCGGAAATAAAAGCTTTCTTAGAAAAAATTGGGCAAGAGCATGACTATATCAAGGTCATCTTGACAGGGGCAGGGACCTCAGCCTATGTAGGGGATACCTTGGTTCCATATTTGCAGGAAGTGCATGATGAACGCCACTGGAATTTTCAATCCATTGCGACGACGGATATCGTAGCTCATCCTCAAACCTATTTGAAAAAAGAGGTTCCGACGGTTTTAGTATCTTTTGCCCGGAGTGGCAATTCGCCAGAAAGTGTCGCAACCGTGCAGTTGGCCCAAGATCTGGTCGATGAGCTCTATCAGATCACCATTACCTGTGCCGAAGAAGGAAAACTGGCCCAGCAAGCCCACGGAGATGAGCGCAATCTCTTGCTTCTCCAACCAAAAGAAACCAACGATGCTGGCTTTGCGATGACCTCTAGCTTTACCTCCATGCTTTTGACAGCTCTCTTGGTCTTTGATCCAAGCGAGGAAGAGATCAAGGAAAAACGAGTAGAAGAGCTGGTTCATCTATCTGAGCAAATCTTGGAGAAGGACCGTGCGGTCAAAGAAGTGGTCGATCTAGACTTCGAGCGCGTGATCTACCTGGGGGCAGGACCTTTCTTTGGCCTAGCCCATGAAGCCCAGCTCAAGATTTTGGAATTAACAGCAGGCAAAATCGCAACCATGTATGAGAGTCCTGTCGGTTTCCGTCATGGTCCAAAATCCCTCATCAATGATCAGACCCTCGTCTTGGTCTTTGGATCCATTGATCCTTATACCCGTCAGTATGATCTGGACTTGGTTCGAGAAGTTGCAGGGGATCGGATTGCCCGTCAAGTTGTCCTCTTGACCGATCAAGCTGCAGGGATCGAGCATGTACGGGAAGTGTTGGTGAAAGCATCAGCAGACTCACTAGATATCTACCGTGCCTTCCCATACATTATCTATGGCCAATTGATTTCTCTTTTGACTTCGCTCAAGGTGCAAAATCGCCCAGACACACCTTCACCGACTGGTACTGTCAATCGGGTTGTTCAAGGGGTGATCATTCATCCATTTCATAAAGAATAGCCACTAATTTTCTATAAAAAGTGGAGCGTTTCTTCTTGTGAAACTGATACAATGGAGAAAAACAGTGAGAGGAGAAGGTTTGTGAAACAGTATCAAGAAAGCGTGTTTGGGGAATGGCAGAATCAAGAGGTTCGGGCTTATCGCCTCGAAAATGATAAGGGCTACCAATTATCTGTCATGACCTATGGGGCGACGATCTTAGAATATGTGACGCCTGATAAAGAAGACCAGTTTGCTAATATTATACTAGGCTTTGATCGCTTTGAGGACTATGTGGGTAATAGCCCTAAATATGGGGCTAGTATTGGCCCGGTAGCAGGCCGGATTGCAGGAGCCAGCTTTGAACTCAATGGTCAAATCTATCGTTTGGAAGCTAATAACGGTGCCAACTGCAACCACAGTGGACCGACGGGTTGGGACAGCGCCTTGTTTAGCGTGGAGTCGGTAACGGATCAGGAAATCACTCTGTACACAGAGCGTGCAGATGGTACCGGTGGTTTCCCTGGAAATCTCAAGATCTGGGTAACCTATGGTTTGACGGAAGATGGTGAACTTGAGATTGCTTATCGGGTAGAAACGGATCAAGATACCTTGGTCAACCCGACCAACCACAGCTATTTCAACCTATCTGGGAACTTCACCCAAGCGATTAATGACCATGTCTTTCAGATCAACCATCAAGGGCTTTACCCTATCCATCCAGACGGTGTTCCTCTTCAGACCGTGGATAGAGAAAGTCTGGTTGTCCAGCATCTCTACCAAGCTATGCTCTTGGAGGATCTTTTTAAGGACTCTGATCCGCAAATCCGTCTGGTAGAAGGATTAGACCATCCATTTTCTCTTCCAGAAGGGCATGAAAATGCTGGCTTTCTTTACCATCAGCCATCTGGACGTTTCTTGACCTTCAAGTCAGAAGCCCCAGCCTTGGTGGTGTATTCAGCCAATTTCGTAGACGAAACTGTTCATCTGCAAGGGCAACCAATGGTTCAGCACAATGGCTTGGCTCTAGAATTCCAAACAGTGCCAGATGCCATTCACAGTGACCAAGCTGAAAAGGTCATCTTGAGAGCAGGTCAAGTCTTCACCAGCAAGACTAGCTACCATGCCATCGCTAAGAAATAAGGAGGAAAGGGGTGACCCAAACAAGAATGTGAAATCCTTGCTTGGGACATCCTCTTTTTCTCGAAAAAAATTTTTTAGAAAAACTATAAGGAAAGTTTAAGTTTCCTATCGTATACTAATATCATCATCAAAGACCTCCTAACTTTGAATGATAAAACTCCTAAAACTTTTTCATAATAATCTCCCTATAAGAGCCACCAAAACCGGTGGCTTTTCTATATCTCTTAATGAGGTGAACTCAGAGAGTTCAACCGAATTTAGAGATATTGATGCAGTTTGAGCGGAGCGAGAACTACGATCCTTCTTTCTTAGCAAACGTTAGTGAGCTTAGGTACGTTGACGCAGTTTGAGCGGAGCGAAAATTACGTTCCTTCCTAACCGAACCAAAGGTACCGAAGTATTTTAATAGAGCGTAAGCTCTTTATTTTTTTGCACACAAAAAAGCCCCCTTGAGAAATTCTCAAGGGGTAGTGGAATGACTACTTGCTCGTTGCATCAGACACTTTTTTGAATTTTGCTGAAATAATCGTATTTAGATTATTCCGTCCATCGCGTTGCTCAATCGTCAACGTTAAAATATCTCCATCAATAGAGTATTTATACGTAGTTTCTTTAGCGACAGGTCCAATGGACATGGTTGCAAGTTGCACAATATTGATAGCTTCTGGGAAGATAATCGTTTGGTTTGCTGTATCTAATTTACCGTTCTTCAATACAGAATGAATTTTAGCATTACCTCTATCAAATTCATAAGTTGTATTGGGCAAGTCTTTAGCGCCATCCTGTAGATTGACTGATAATTTGGTAAATTGATTTTTAATATATTCGTCTTTCGTTTGAGTCACTTTAGATGCATCTTTTTGTTTTAAGTAATCGTAGAACCTTCCAAAACCATCTGCTAGAGATACAGTATAGTCGAATTCAACAGATGTATCTGTAATGTTCAACGTTGGTTTTAAATCTTTCCATGCCTCAGGATAGATCAACTTGATAGCCGAATCATCATTGTCAAAATCTTTAAAGGCTAAGCTACGTTCAAGAGCTGGTCGGAAGTCGATGGCTTGCCATTTTCCTTCAATTGGAACGGGGTCTTTTTGAGTAGTGCTTCCTTTACGTTTGAAGTGTAGTTCATAGTGAACTGGAAGATTATTTTTCTTCGCTTTTCCGTCAATCGTGACATAAAGCATGTCGTCTTTTAATTTGTAGTGATATGTGTTTGGCGAAACGCGATTTTCACCGAATGAGAAGAAGAATGAGTTTGCTACTGAAAGTCCTTCATCAAAGGTCATTGTTTTGGCACCTTGATCAATAGAACCCGTTGCTTCGTAGCTAAACACGCCAGTATCTTTATTCATGCTGACTTTGTATTTCTTAAAGTCGCCTGCAAATCCTTCATGAGAGTCATACATGATTTTTTTGAATTCTTCTTCAGTCTTGCCTCTAGCTTCTGTTGTGACAGTGTAGAAAGCTTTAATAAAGTTATCAATGTTATAGTCGTATTTAATCGTTGCCGTATTGTTTTCAATCTTCATGTCCATTTTGAAGTCTTTAACAGATTCAAGCAAGTGTGCAAAGTGGATTCCATGGAGGGTATAGGCACCGATGGATTCCGTTAAAGCATCGAGAGTATCGACTAATTCCCATTCGCCATCAATCGTTTCGACTTTTGCTGTTTCTGTTTTAGCAGCATTTTTAGAGCCACTTTGTTTTTGAGAACAAGAAGCTAGTAGGAAGACTGAGAGCAGAGCAACGAATGCTAAAAATAATTTTTTATAACGTCTAATCATCGCTAGACCTCCTTAAAATAGATGATTGTATTACGCTTATATTATACGTTCAACACAATTGTTTTGCAAGGGCTTTCAAATGAATCACAAATTTGTTTTGTAACTTGACCGATTATTCAACATAAGAAACGGAAAAATTGTATGTAGCAGAGTACCCAATAGATGAGATTCTCAAGGCTTCCTAAATTATTTTTTTGCACACAAAAGAGGCTGGGACAAAAGTCCTAGCCTATTAATTGTTTTTGGATTGTCGAGCAAGACGCAGTGGTTGAGTGGGCTCTACTACGCTGATTTCATCAGCTTTTACAGCCCTACTCAACTGTGCGGAGGTGGGACGACGAAATCGAATTCTAACGAATTACCGATTTCTGTCCCACTCTCAGTGAGTTATTTAATTAGTTTTAGGATCTGAAACTTTCTTGAATTTCATTGGATAAACAAGATGAGCACCAGTTTCATCGTACGTTTTCTCAGCATAAATTGTAAGGATGTCACCATTCAATTCGTAGTGATAAGTAATTGGTACGTCTGTAGAATTAATATAAAGAGGTAGAACTCCAAAGATGTTTGGCACTTCAGGGAATACGATCGTTTTTGCTTTCTCGTTTAAAACCCCATCATTTAACGTTGCAGTTAACACTTTTGTATTGTTATCAAACGTTCCAGTTTGATGTTTAAAACTTCCAAATTTCTTTTCTCTTACGCCTAGAAGGATGGCAGTAGCTTCTTCTTTTGTAGGATATTTATCTTTATTCTGTTCAGCATAAAAATCAATATACTTATTCATATCTGCACTATAAGAATAAGTTACATCTGTTCCTGTAATTTTTAGAGTCGGAACGATATCTTGGAAGGCTTCAGTAACCTTTAATCGACTATTAGCATCATCATAATAAATTAAGAAAGTACGTTCCACTGTATCTCTAAAATCTACAGCTTTCCAGTCTCCTTCGAGTGAGACTGGGGTAGGTGCTACTGTGGTAGTTTCTGCAACTGTTGTAGTCTCAGCGGTTGTTTGTTGTTTTTGTTGCTGTTGTTTCTGTTGCCCACATCCTGATACAAATAGAAGAGCAAGAAGGGGAAACATCCATAGGGAACTTTTTTTCATATTGTTCATGATTGATCACTCCTTCTAATGATTGTCTCCTACGTAATTGAAACGAAGACGTATTACTCTAAAATGACTTTGTTCATCTTTACCTTCAGCATAAAGTGTTAGTTGGTCACCTTCAACGGTGTAAGTATAAGTAATTGGTACAAGTGAGTTATACGTGGTTCCCATAACAATTCTACTTAAAAATGTAGGTGTTTCAGGGAACGTAATAGTATGTTTCTGCGTATCGATTTCTCCAGTTAGAGAGTAATCATAGGCATAATTAGGTTCGTCAAGAGTAATCTTTGTATGTTTCAAATTTGGAATATAATTCTTAAATTCAGCAGTTTTATTTTTTAAATACGATTCATAATTCGCTTTGTTCTCTCCTGTTGCAAATGCTTGATCCTCATACAATTCTCTGTAATCAAAATGGTACTTCAATTCAACGGCTTTGTCTTTAATGGTCATCGTCATCTTAACCTTATCGAAGTCATCAAGCATTAGTACGGCGGCTAGTTTTTTGATATTAGAAGCTAGGAATACTTTCTGAATGGTCATTTGTTGGTCAGTCCATTTCCAAGTTCCTTGTTGATCCTTTGTAAGATCTTGTGGTGCTTTTATTGTTTGAGGAGATTTATCTGTTTGAGAAGACTTATTTGTTTTAGAAGACTGCGATGGAGAAGACTGACATCCCGCAATAAGGAGCACTGCAAAGAATGCCAAGAAACCGAAAAGGATCTTCTTTGTTTTAGTAAACATAAATTTACCTCCTAAACGTTGTTGCTTTAATTTTATCATTAAAGGAAATAATTATAAAGTGAAATGGTGAGCGATAGATGAAGAAGAAGGGACTGTATAATAAAAAGAAAGGTTGGCGATGAGGGCAACCGTTCAACTTATTCTAACGAACGCTAGTGAGAACCAGGATCTTTAAAAAACACATTCTATTTATGGTACCGAAGGTATCATTTTTTGCTATAATAGACTGTATGAGTAGAATTTTAGACAATGAAATCATGGGCGATGAAGAGGCCGTTGAACGGACGTTGCGCCCGCAATATTTACATGAATATATTGGTCAAGATAAGGTCAAGGACCAGCTGAAAATCTTTATTGAGGCGGCTAAGCTTCGGGATGAAGCGCTGGATCATGTCCTTCTTTTTGGCCCTCCTGGGCTTGGGAAAACCACCATGGCCTTTGTCATTGCCAATGAACTGGGCGTCAATCTCAAGCAGACTTCTGGTCCTGTCATTGAAAAGGCAGGTGACTTGGTAGCTATCCTCAATGATCTAGAGCCGGGCGATGTCCTCTTTATCGATGAGATCCACCGTCTTCCTATGTCAGTCGAAGAAGTGCTTTACAGCGCCATGGAAGATTTTTACATCGACATTATGATTGGCGCTGGGGAGAGCAGCCGGAGTGTCCATCTGGACCTTCCTCCTTTCACTTTGATTGGGGCGACGACTCGAGCTGGTATGCTGTCCAATCCCTTGCGCGCTCGCTTTGGGATTACCGGACACATGGAATACTATGAGCAAGATGATTTGACAGAGATTGTCGAGCGGACCGCCGAGATCTTTGAGATGGAAATTACCCACGAGGCTGCCGAAGAGCTTTCTCTTCGTAGTCGGGGGACTCCTCGGATTGCCAACCGTTTGCTTAAACGGGTGCGCGATTTTGCTCAGATCATGGGCGATGGCTTGATTGACGATACCATTACCGACAAGGCCCTCTCTATGCTAGATGTGGACCATGAAGGGCTGGACTATGTCGATCAAAAGATCCTGCGTACCATGATTGAGATGTACGGCGGTGGCCCGGTCGGACTTGGGACTCTATCGGTCAATATTGCTGAAGAGCGCGAGACCGTTGAGGACATGTATGAGCCTTACTTGATTCAAAAAGGCTTTATCATGCGGACCCGGACAGGGCGCGTGGCGACCCGCAAAGCTTATGAACACCTGGGCTATCCCTATAATGGAGACTAGAAGAAGATGCTGACGGAAGAAGCAATCGTAGAACAGATCCAAGCGGATCCGGAGATGATGACTGTCTTGGCTATCATTCGAGATCTAGACTTGGCAGATGCCTGGTTGGCAGCAGGCGCGGTGCGCAATTTCATCTGGAACCAGCTCTCTGGAAAACCAGGGTTTGATGCGACGACCGATCTGGATCTGGTCTTTTATGACCCTGAGATCAGCTATGAGGAGACTCAGCAGATCGAGTAGGACTTAAAGAAGACCTATCCCCAGTACGCTTGGGAAGTGAAAAATCAAGTCTATATGCACCAGCATAGTCCGGGGACGGCTCCTTATCTCAGTGCTTGTGATGCGGTTTCCAAATACCCCGAGCAGTGTACGGCACTTGCAGTTCGCTTAAGGAAAGATGGTCAGCTAGAGCTCTTTCTTCCCTATGGGACAAAGGATATTGAAGACTTCATCGTTCAGCCGACTCCGCATTTTTTAGCCAGTCCAGAGCGTTTAGCGGTTTATACAGAGCGGATGAAAAAGAAAAATTGGCAGAGTAAATGGCCTCCATTAGAGGTTCGTTTTCCAAAATAGAGAAACAGATCAGATTTGAAAAAAGGAATCTGATTTTTCTTTAAAATGATGGAGTCCCTTTGTCATCTTTCTGTCACATTTTTGTTATAATAGTAATAGTATGCTGGTTTTCCATAGTGGAAAGCGAAGGGCTCAGCTAGGTTGGGCAGTCCGAACAAGGAGTTAGGTGGAATCATGAAAAAAATCGTCTTTGTCTGCTTAGGAAATATTTGTCGGAGCCCCATGGCGGAGTTTGTCATGAAGGACTTGACGGATCAGTATGAGATTGAAAGTCGGGCTACCTCGAGCTGGGAACATGGCAATCCCATCCATCAGGGAACCCAGAAAATCTTTCAACAATACCAAGTCCCTTATGATCCAGCCAAGACTTCCTTACAGATCAAGGAAGAGGATTTTTACAACTTTGATTTGATCCTAGGGATGGACGAAAACAATGTAGCAGATCTGAAGCGAATGGCTCCTGCAGGGACAGAACACAAGATTCATCTTTTTGCTGCTGAAAGTGTGCCAGATCCGTGGTATACCGGTGATTTTGAGGAGACCTATTCCAGAGTCCTGAGCGGCTGTAAGGCTTGGTTAGATCAGTTAGCAACTTCTTAAGAGTTTGATATGTGAGAGAATACAGAATATGAAAGAATTTTATGAGACTTATAAGGTCTATCTGACGCGAAAAAATTTAGAAATAGCAGCATTAGTCGTGATTATTCTATCTGCTTTGATGGTTTTCCTTTCAGCCATTCCAGGTCAGGGCGTCTTGACCTTGGATAAGGGGGCGATCCGTTACGACGGAAGTTTGGTCCGTGGCAAGATGAATGGCAAGGGAACCGTCACCTTTAAAAATGGGGATACCTATACAGGTAACCTCGTCAACGGCTCTTTTAGCGGCTATGGTAAGTTTAAGTCCAAGGATGGTTGGACCTATGAAGGGCAGTTTGTTAACGGCCAGCCGGAGGGTAAAGGCACCTTAACCACAGAAGCCAACGTCGTATACAAAGGAACATTCAAGCAGGGGATTTATCAAAATGCGCATTAAATGGTTTTCACTAGTCCGTGTTACAGGACTCTTATTGGTATTGCTTTACCATTTCTTCCAAAAAGCCTTTCCTGGAGGCTTCATTGGGGTAGATATTTTCTTCACCTTCTCAGGATTTTTGATTACAGCGCTCTTGATCGATGAATTTGCGCGCAAGCAAGGAATCGACTACTTGGCATTCTTGAAACGGCGCTTTTACCGGATCGTACCACCCCTTGTCTTTATGGTCTTGGTCGTGATGCCCTTTACCTTTATGGTCCAACGGGACTACGTGGCTGGTATTGGGACTCAAATTGCGGCGGTCTTTGGTTTTGTGACCAATTTCTTTGAGATGGCAACGGGTGGTAGTTACGAAAGTAACTTCATTCCGCATCTCTTCCTTCATACCTGGAGTTTGGCTCTAGAAGTGCATTACTATGTGCTCTGGGCACTTTTGGCATGGTTCTTGGCTAAGCGGGCTAAGACGGTTGGAAAATACCGAGGCATGCTCTTCCTAGCATCCAGCGGGCTCTTTCTCTTCACCTTCTTGTCCATGTTCATCCGCGCCTTTCTGACAGCTAATTTCTCTACTATCTATTTTTCTAGCTTCACTCACATCTTCCCCTTCTTTGCGGGATCATGCCTAGCAACGGTGACAGGGATTGCCAATGTCAGCCCGAACTTTACAAAGCTGGTGCAGTCTTGGAGCATGAAAAAGACCTTATCGGTCTTGGGTGGAAGCTTTGCCTTCTTGTTTGTGCTCAGTCTTTTCTTGCCATTTGATAGCTTGTGGACCTATCTATTTGGCTTTTTAGCAGCGACAATCGCAGCTTGTGCCATGATTCTGTCGGCCCGCATTCTCCATGAGAAGACGCCGGATAAAAAGGAACCAGCCATCCTCAATTTCTTGGCAGATACCAGTTATGGCGTTTACCTTTTCCACTGGCCTTTCTTTATCATCTTCTCTCAACATTTAGGGAATATGATGGCAGCCCTTGTGACGACGATCGTTTCCTTGATTCTAACAGCTCTGTCCTTCTATATTTTGGAGCCAACCATTGCAGGCAAGGAACCTCGGGTCTTTGGTATGAAGATGGATCTCAGTTTTTTGACCAAGCCGATCTTTTACTTCATGATTCCTCTGGCTCTCTTGATGATTGGAATCTCCGCCTTTGCACCAACCGTTGGAGCTTTTGATGAGAGTTTGGTAGTGAGTGGGCTCAATCAAGCAGACAGCAAAATGCAGGTCACACGGACGCAGGTGGACAATGCGACTGCAACAGACTATAACGTCTCAAATGGTGTGACCATGATCGGTGATTCGGTTAACTTGCGAGCACAGGACTACCTGACTAAAGCCATCCCTGGCATCCAGATCGATGCAGTGGTGAGCCGTCAGTTGGAAAATGGAATGAAGGTCTTTGAGACCGATATCTCCAATAAAGTTCTCCTAAAAAATGTGGTCATTGCCCTAGGAACCAATACTGTAAGCAACTACAAAGAATTGCTGGATCAGTATGTTGAGAAACTTCCAAAAGGCCGTCGCTTGATCCTTGTGACACCATATGATGGTCGCTATGCCAACGATCCGTCCAGTGAATCGGTTCAAACCCGTCTTTATGAATTGGAACTGGCCAAGAAATACGACTTTATCACGATTGCGGACTGGTACCAAGTAGCAATTGAAAATCCAAACATTTGGGTGGGCACAGACTCTGTTCACTTCAATATGGAAACCAATGGTGGGGAACTCTATGCTCAAACAGTCAAAGAAGCTCTTGATAAGGCCGAAAAGGGTCCGGTCAAGAAGTAAAAATGCTTCTCTGAAACTGAAACAAAACAAATCCTAACAAAATAAAACAAAAAGCAACTTTTTACTTGTAAAAAGCTGCTTTTTTTAGTAAGATTAAGAAAACGCTCACATAAATCGATTGAAAATATCACTTTGTGAAGAAAAAATTTTTTAATTATTTTTTCACAATTTTGCTAAATAATTGCTTTCACAGCAATAGGATTGATAAAGCTTTCACAAACTTTAAAAAATTCTTTGTGAAAGTTGCTTGGAAGTGTTTACAAAAATCTCAAAATAGAGTACAATTATATTGTGAAATAATTAACAAATCGAAATTTCTTACACTATTCTTGAAAATTTCCGAAAACATGAAAAAGTTCTAGAAAAGGATAAGGGTTTCAAACATTGGAGGAAAGCATCAAATGGCTGATAAAAAAACTCTCTCACCTGAAGAAAAGAAACTCGCTGCTGAAAAACACGTAGACGAGTTGGTGCAAAAAGCGCTGGTTGCGCTTGAAGAAATGCGCAAATTGAACCAGGAGCAAGTGGACTACATTGTAGCGAAAGCATCTGTAGCTGCTCTTGACGCACACGGTGAGCTCGCTCTTCATGCCTATGAAGAAACTGGTCGTGGGGTCTTTGAAGACAAAGCAACCAAGAACTTGTTCGCTTGTGAACACGTAGTAAACAACATGCGTCATACGAAAACAGTTGGTGTCATTTCAGAAGATGACGTCACTGGTTTGACCCTGATTGCTGAGCCAGTCGGTGTTGTCTGCGGGATCACACCTACAACCAACCCTACTTCAACAGCAATCTTTAAAGCATTGATTTCCTTGAAGACACGGAACCCTATCGTCTTTGCCTTCCACCCATCAGCTCAAGAATCATCTGCTCATGCGGCACGAATCGTACGCGATGCAGCAATTGCAGCTGGAGCACCTGAGAACTGTGTGCAATGGATTACCCAACCTTCTATGGAAGCAACCAGTGCTCTTATGAACCATGAAGGAGTTGCGACCATCCTTGCGACCGGTGGTAACGCCATGGTAAAAGCAGCTTATTCTTGTGGAAAACCAGCTCTTGGGGTTGGTGCCGGAAACGTGCCTGCTTACGTTGAAAAATCAGCCAACATCCGCCAAGCAGCACACGATATCGTCATGTCTAAATCATTTGACAACGGTATGGTCTGTGCGTCTGAACAAGCGGTCATCATCGATAAAGAAATCTACGATGAGTTTGTTGAAGAATTCAAATCTTACCACACTTACTTTGTTAACAAAAAAGAAAAAGCCCTTCTTGAAGAGTTCTGCTTCGGCGTAAAAGCCAACAGCAAGAACTGCGCGGGTGCGAAATTGAATGCGGACATCGTTGGGAAACCAGCAGCATGGATCGCTGAACAAGCTGGCTTCACTGTACCAGAAGGAACCAATATCCTTGCGGCAGAATGTAAAGAAGTTGGTGAAAAAGAACCGTTGACTCGTGAAAAATTGTCACCAGTCATCGCTGTTTTGAAATCTGAAAGCCGTGAAGACGGAATTAATAAAGCTCGCCAAATGGTTGAATTCAACGGTCTTGGTCACTCAGCAGCCATCCATACTGCTGATGAAGAATTGACCAAAGAATTTGGTAAAGCGGTCAAAGCTATTCGTGTGATCTGCAACTCTCCTTCGACTTTCGGTGGTATCGGGGATGTTTACAATGCCTTCTTGCCATCATTAACACTTGGATGTGGTTCTTACGGACGTAACTCTGTTGGGGACAACGTTAGTGCCATCAACCTCTTGAATATCAAAAAAGTCGGACGCCGGAGAAATAACATGCAATGGATGAAACTTCCTTCAAAAACATACTTTGAACGTGATTCAATTGAATACCTACAAAAATGTCGTGACGTTGAACGTGTCATGATCGTTACAGACCACGCTATGGTAGAGCTTGGTTTCCTTGATCGTATCATCGAACAGCTTGACCTTCGTCGCAACAAGGTGGTTTACCAAATCTTTGCAGATGTTGAACCAGATCCAGATATCACAACTGTTGAACGTGGTACAGAGATCATGCGTGCCTTCAAACCAGATACTATCGTCGCTCTCGGCGGTGGATCTCCAATGGATGCGGCCAAAGTAATGTGGCTCTTCTACGAACAACCAGAAGTGGACTTCCGTGACCTTGTACAAAAATTCATGGATATCCGTAAACGTGCCTTCAAATTCCCATTGCTTGGTAAGAAAACTAAATTCATCGCGATCCCAACTACATCTGGTACAGGATCTGAAGTAACTCCATTTGCCGTTATCTCTGATAAAGCAAACAACCGTAAATACCCAATCGCTGACTACTCATTGACACCAACTGTGGCAATCGTAGACCCTGCCTTGGTATTGACAGTTCCTGGATTTGTTGCGGCTGATACTGGTATGGACGTATTGACTCACGCGACTGAAGCTTACGTATCACAAATGGCTAGCGACTACACTGATGGTCTTGCTCTTCAAGCCATCAAACTTGTCTTTGAAAACTTGGAAAGCTCAGTGAAGAATGCAGACTTCCACTCACGTGAGAAAATGCATAACGCTTCAACTATTGCTGGTATGGCCTTTGCGAATGCCTTCCTCGGTATTTCTCACTCAATGGCTCACAAGATTGGTGCGCAATTCCACACCATTCACGGACGGACCAATGCAATCTTGCTTCCATACGTTATCCGCTACAACGGTACACGCCCAGCTAAGACAGCAACATGGCCTAAGTACAACTACTACCGTGCAGATGAGAAGTATCAAGACATCGCTCGTATGCTTGGCCTTCCATGCTCTACACCAGAAGAAGCAGTTGAAGCTTACGCGAAAGCTGTTTACGAACTCGGTGAGCGCGTAGGAATTGAAATGAACTTCAAAGCACAAGGAATTGACGAAAAAGAATGGAAGAAACATTCTCGCGAATTGGCCTTCCTTGCTTACGAAGATCAATGTTCACCAGCTAACCCACGTCTTCCAATGGTAGACCATATGCAAGAAATCATCGAAGATGCATACTATGGTTACAAAGAACGTCCAGGACGTCGTAAATAAGGCGCTAGAGAACAACTGATGTTTATCAGCTATCCCTCGCTCAAAAGAGCGGGGGATTTTTGCTATTTGGGTCAAAAACTCGTTTTTTTCGTAAAAAATTAGACTTTTTTCAGAAATTGTGTTATTTTTATAGCATTCCGAGCTATTTTATGTTACCCTATAGTGTGTGAATCTGCCTGTAGCTGAAGGGTTATGATCCTTTTTCAGTTATAGGAAATGAAAAAAACAAATCCAAGAAAGGAGGCCATCTTAAATGGAGTTAGAAGGTGACGTGCAAGGAAGACAAGAACAGGCACAGAAAATTATTGAAATGCCTCAACGAGATCGGGAAACTTCCACTTCAGAAAATCAGCCATCATCTGCTTCGGTGGTCTCCATGTATGGGCAGGAAAATCCAAGCATTTCTAGCCTCCATCAGCAACTAGCGAGTGCGTCTGGGACCCAGACCATTCAATTGCGAGAGGAATTGGTGCTGGCGGTAGCGCAGAATGCTTCAGCGCAAGCAACTGCCTTTGAGGCAGAAGTCAAGGATAAGCTGGAAGAGGCTAAGGAGACGGTTTCCCATAAGGTCGCTGAGGTGTCACAAATGGCCCACAGCATGGCCCAATTTTTAACAGATGCAGAAGTGGAGCAACTATTAGGAGAGTTCTCCATGGATACTTGTTGGGATCAAGCAGTAGAGGCGGAAAACCTCGCCCAAGCAAAGGCCTACTCTACTCGCTTGTCAGATTTGGCAGGTCAGTTGGAGGCTGCATCAGCTCAATTGGTGGACTTGGACAAGGGACAAGCGACGGTCTTTGATTTTTCATAAGTAGGAGAAAAAGATGTTAGAGATCCTGGGAGAGGACAGAGAACGAATTGAGGAGCTCCATCGAGAGATTAAAAAGGAGCAAGAGCGGATTGCGATCAGAAGTTTGATTGCAACGCAGAAAGCCTTGATGATGTTGGAAGGGATGAGTTTGCAGGTAACCTTGGGCGGTCAATCTGAAAAGATGCGTTCTTTTGCTACAACGACCCTAGTTAGTGATTTGAAAGATGGATTTACAGGAGGAGCAGCGGACGCGGTAGAAACAGCACTGAAATCAGTGAAGAAGCCGATTTTATTGAGTCCGATTAAAGGAGGTATGTGATGTACCATTCAGGAAATAGTGAATTAGAACAACTAGAAGATCGACATTACCGCTTCAATCAAAAGCTTAGTGAGTTGGAGTGGGATTATGCGGATATGCGTATGGATGTCCGCCAACATACAGAAAATTTAGTGGACTGGCTAAGTGCTTTGCATTTTCAAGCGCCAAGTGCGGAGGCTCAAAGTGGCTTGGAGCGTTTATTTGCTTTGCAAGAAGAGTTTGAGGCAGAACTCAAGCGCTATGAAGAGCGTTTAGAAGAAGAGCGTGAGCGTGAGCAGCAAGAGTACTACAAGCAGCGCCAACAATTAGAACAAGGTGATTGAAACATTCCTCTGGTAGAGATAAGAGGAATGTTTTTGTTTGCTCAAAAACTTTTAAAAATGTGCTCATAAATTCTTGCAAGCGCTTACTTCCTATGTTATAATATTCACAAAGAAACAAAATAAAATGGTTTTATCAAACCAACAAAAAGGAGTCGCTTGTGAAAGCTGCAACTTATGTATCTGCAGGCAATCTGCAACTGCTGGATCAAGCTCATCACTCACCACTTCAAACTCTCAGAAGTTGAAAAGGCTTATGATGTCTTTAAACATGCGGGTGAAAACCATGCTCTCAAGGTGATTATCGAAAATGATATCAGTGAATGAAGTGGCAACTAATATTTGTTCATAGTTTTTTTAGATGGACCAGAGATATTCTGGTCCTATTTTCAACCCCAAAAAGCCAATGATTCCTTGCAAAATAAATTTGTTGTCTTATAATATAAGTACAGAAAACGATTACATAAAGAGAAAGGTGTGATCTTATGAAACGGTTTTGTTATCATCATGAATTCTGGATGGACTTCCATTTCTGGATCTTGGTCTTGCTTTTAGCGACTGTAGCGTTGACGATGCAGGCTCCTCTTTCGGTAGTTAGCCTAGCTTATCTTGCTTTTGTTGGGATTTTGATCCTTCTTCAGGTCTTTCAACCACCTGTATCGACACGGCAGTATCCAGAAGGTAGCTACCATTTCAATTGGACCTTTTATCGCGATACCCGACTGTATATCAATCTCTTTTTACTAGCAGGTCTCTTGGCAGGCCCAATGGCTTCATCGGATATGGTCTATTGGATCTTGCTTGGAGCAGTCGTCGGCTCTATTGGCTTTGTATTTGTCGTAAAGGAAAAAGCGACTCAAAAGATGGCCTAAGGAATCACCATGTCCTAGATCTCTGAAACTAGTTTCAGAGATCTTTTTATTTTTCCCAAAATGCGAAACTATAATCCAATTGCAGGGTTAATATTGTAAGCGTTTTAAAAATGGATTATAATCAATTTACAAGTACTCGAGTTGCCTTATTATCAAAGGAGAAGGAGTTATGTCAAAGATTACAAAAGATGAATTGATCCAGCAAATCAAAGATGGCATCATTGTTTCTTGTCAGGCTCTCCCTCACGAACCGCTCTATACAGAAACTGGAGGAGTCATTCCTCTCTTGGTTAAAGCGGCTGAGCAGGGTGGAGCTGTCGGGATCCGAGCCAATAGTGTCCGGGATATCAAGGAAATCAAGGAAGTGACCAAGTTACCGATCATTGGGATTATCAAGCGTGACTACCCACCAGAAGAACCCTTTATCACGGCTACCATGAAAGAAGTTGATGAATTAGCAGCTTTGGATATCGCGGTCATTGCTCTGGATTGTACCAAACGTCCCCGTCATGATGGCCTTTTGATTAGTGACTTTATCCATCAAGTCAAAGAAAAATATCCCGATCAGCTGTTGATGGCCGATATCTCGACCTTGGAAGAAGGATTGACGGCTGTTGAAGCTGGAGTAGACTTTGTCGGAACGACCTTATCTGGATATACAGACTACAGTCCAAAGGTCGATGGACCAGATTTTGAACTGATCCATAGCCTCTGCCAAGCAGGAGTAGATGTCATCGCAGAAGGCAAGATCCACTATCCGGATCAAGCCAATAAAATCCATGATCTCGGGGTTCGCGGCATCGTTGTAGGTGGTGCCATTACTCGACCAAAAGAGATTACAGAGCGCTTCGTCGCAGCCTTAAAATGAGAAAACAAAACAGTAGATTGAAGGAGGAGGAGACCGAATAGAGAGTAGTCGAATTCATTTAATGAGAGTGTTTCAGTGAAGGATAACGATGAAGATTTCAAGAAGGAAGTCATATTTGCTTAACTTTCTGCAACATAAATCTAGTGTAAAAGGAGAAATAGATGATATTTGATGATTTAATAAACATAAAATTGTACAAAGGGATTCATCCTAATCTGGATCAAGCGATTGATTTTCTCTATGAACACCGGAAAGATTCTTTTGATCTCGGGAGATATGATATCGACGGTGACAAGGTCTTTCTCGTTGTCCAAGAAAACACCCTTAACAAAGATGAAAATGATCGCTTTGAACATCATCGTCGTTATGCCGACCTTCATTTATTAGTTGAAGGACATGAATTTTCTAGCTACGGTTCCCGTATCCTAGATGAAGCTATTCCATTTGATGAAGCAAGTGATATTGGCTTTGTTCATTGTGAGAAATTCTATCCACTTCATTTGGGCTATCATAATTTTGCAGTCTTCTTCCCTGGTGAACCTCATCAACCAAATGGCTATTCAGGTCAGGAAGAAATAGTCAGAAAGTATCTATTCAAAATTGCGATTGATTAGATATGTCAAATAGAAAATGGAGGAGATAAGCGATATAGTTAGTTTTTTCGGAGAAGTTAAGGCTTCAAAGCACAGATTGCATTTTTTGTATTTAAAATAGAAAGAGGAAAACAATGAAAAATAGTAAGAAAATTCTTTTCGCTTTGGTTCTCGCGTTATTCGCATTGTTTGTCACTGCATGTTCATCTTCAAAAAATGATGCAGAAGGAAGTAATAAATCTGGAGAATTATCTGGTGAAATTGTAATGTGGCACTCATTTACTCAGGGACCTCGGTTAGAAAGTATTCAAAAATCAGCTGATGAGTTCATGAAGAAGCATCCAAAGGTTAAAATCAAGATTGAGACATTTTCATGGAATGACTTCTATACAAAATGGACGACTGGATTAGCAAATGGCAATGTTCCAGATATTAGTACAGCTTTGCCAAACCAAGTTATGGAAATGGTCAATTCAGATGCTTTGGTTCCATTGAATGATACTATTAAGACAATTGGAGAAGACAAATTTAATAAAACAGCATTAGATGAAGCGAAGGTTGATGGCAATTTTTATTCCGTGCCTTTGTACTCACATGCTCAAGTTATGTGGGTTCGCACTGATTTATTGAAACAATATAATATTGAAGTTCCAAAAACATGGGATCAGTTGTATGAAGCTTCTAAAAAATTAAAAGAAAATGGAGTTTATGGATTGTCTGTTCCTTTCGGGACAAATGATATGATGGGGACACGCTTCTTGAATTTCTATGTACGAAGTGGCGGTGGTAGCCTGTTGACAAAAGATTTGAAAGCTAACTTGACAAGCAAACTGGCTCAAGATGGAATTAAATATTGGGTGAAGATGTACAAAGAATTTTCTCCGAAAGATTCATTGAACTTTAATGTCTTGCAACAAGCTACTTTGTTCTATCAAGGAAAGACAGCATTTGACTTTAACTCAGGATTCCATGTAGGTGGTATTCAAGCAAATAGCCCTCAATTGATTGATGCGATTGACGCTTATCCTATTCCAAAAGTAAAAGAATCAGATAAAGATTATGGCATTGAAACTTCTAATATTCCATTGGTAGTTTGGAAGAATTCAAAACATCCAGAAGTAGCGAAAGCATTCTTAGAATCTTTGTATGAAAAGAAAGATTATATTAGCTTCTTAGATTCAACTCCTGTTGGAATGTTGCCTGCCATCAAAGGAATTAGTAATGATCCAGCCTATAAAGATAATGACATCCGCAAGAAATTCCAACATGCAGAAGAAGTTATTACAAAAGCAGCGGAAAAAGGTACAGCTATTGGATATGAAAATGGTCCAAGTGTTCAAGCTGGAATGTTAACAAACCAACATATCATTGAACAAATGTTCCAAGATATTATTACAAATGGTAAAGACCCAATGGAGGCTGCTAAGGATGCAGAAAAACAATTGAATGATTTATTCGAAACTGTAGCAGTTGATGTTAAATAATAATAGCAGAGGCTACAATAATGTAGCCTCTGTTTTTAGAGAGGAAAAAAGCATATGGTCAAAAATAGAAATTTGACTCGATGGGTGTTTGTGTTACCTGCTATTATCATTGTTGGACTATTATTTGTTTACCCATTTTTCTCCAGCATCTATTTTAGCTTTACAAACAAACATTTGATCATGCCGCGGTATAAATTTGTAGGATTAGCAAATTACAAAGCAGTTTTATCGGATCCTAATTTCTACAATGCCTTCTTTAACTCCCTTAAATGGACAGTCTTTTCTCTTTTGGGACAAGTGCTTGTTGGTTTTGTGTTAGCACTTGCATTGCATAGAGTTAGACGCTTTAAGAAGTTATATAGAACATTGTTGATTGTTCCTTGGGCATTTCCAACTATTGTCATCGCCTTTTCTTGGCAATGGATCTTAAATGGAGTATATGGTTATCTACCTAACTTGATTGTGAAATTAGGACTGATGAATCACGTCCCTGGATTTTTGACAGAAAGTACGTGGGCTTTCATCTGTTTAGTGTTTATTAATATTTGGTTTGGTGCCCCTATGATCATGGTCAATGTTCTATCTGCCTTACAAACGGTTCCGGAGGAACAGTTTGAAGCTGCTAGGATTGATGGAGCTTCCAGTTGGCAAGTTTTTAGATTTGTAATTTTACCTCATATTAAAGTGGTAGTAGGATTACTTGTTGTACTTAGAACAGTATGGATTTTTAATAACTTTGATATTATTTATCTTATTACAGGTGGTGGCCCTTCAAACGCGACAACAACATTGCCAATATTTGCATATAATCTCGGTTGGGGAACAAAACTCCTTGGGCGTGCCTCAGCAGTAACAGTTTTGTTATTTATTTTCTTATTGGCAATATGTTTCATTTACTTTGGAGTAATTAGTAAATGGGAGAAGGAGGGTAGAAAATGATGAAGAGAAGAACAAATGTACTCCTTGATATTGGATCCCATGTTGTTTTAGTTATTTCGACTATTATTGCAATTTTTCCTTTAGTTTGGATTCTTCTTTCTTCTGTAAAAGGAAAAGGTGAATTAACCCAATTTCCAACAAGATTTTGGCCCAAACAGTTTACTCTAGATTATTTTACGCATGTTATTAATGATCTACATTTTATAAATAATATAAAAAATAGCCTGTTAATCGCATTAACGACAACTGTCATCGCTATTATCATTTCTGCAATGGCTGCTTATGGTATCGTTCGATTCTTTCCAAAATTAGGGGCTATCATGTCCCGGTTGCTTGTGATTACCTATATCTTCCCTCCGATTTTATTGGCAATTCCTTATTCAATTGCAATTGCAAAAGTTGGATTGACCAATAGTTTAATTGGTTTAATGATTGTTTATCTTTCATTTAGTGTTCCTTATGCGGTGTGGTTATTAGTAGGGTTCTTCCAAACAGTTCCAATTGGAATTGAGGAAGCAGCAAAAATAGATGGTGCGAATAAATTTGTTACCTTCTATAAAGTGGTATTACCAATTGTAGCGCCAGGGATTGTTGCTACAGCGATCTATACCTTTATCAATGCCTGGAATGAATTTCTTTATGCATTGATTTTGATCAACGATACAAGTAAGATGACTGTTGCGGTGGCTTTGCGTTCATTAAATGGCTCGGAAATACTGGATTGGGGAGATATGATGGCAGCATCCGTAATTGTGGTATTGCCTTCAATTATCTTCTTCTCAATTATCCAAAATAAAATCGCAAGTGGTCTTTCTGAAGGATCCGTAAAATAGTAAAAATAGAAATAGGAGAAAAACAATGGTTGTAAATTATGGTGTTGTCGGCACAGGATACTTTGGTGCTGAATTAGCAAGATATATGAAAAAAAATGATGGTGCAGTAATTACAGTGGTGTATGATCCGGAAAATGCAGAAGCTGTAGCAGAAGAATTAGGAGCAAGAGTGGCTTCGTCACTAGATGAATTGGTTCAAAGTGATGATGTAGACTGTGTGATCGTTGCCTCTCCTAATAATCTGCATAAAGAACCTGTTATTAAAGCTGCTCAGAATGGAAAAAATGTATTCTGTGAAAAACCGATTGCTTTATCATACGAAGATTGTAAAGAGATGGTAGAAACATGTAAAGAAAATGGTGTGATTTTCATGGCTGGTCATATTATGAATTTCTTTAATGGTGTCCATCATGCTAAAGAATTGATCAATCAAGGGGTTATTGGGGACGTTTTATACTGTCATACAGCTAGAAATGGCTGGGAAGAACAACAACCATCAATTTCATGGAAAAAAATTCGTGAAAAATCAGGAGGCCATCTTTACCACCATATCCATGAGTTGGATTGTGTTCAATTTTTAATGGGAGGTATTCCTGAAACAGTTACGATGACAGGTGGAAATGTAGCTCACCAAGGAGAAAACTTTGGTGATGAAGATGACATGATTTTTGTCAATATGGAATTCCCTGGTAAGCGATTTGCCTTGCTTGAATGGGGCTCAGCCTATCGTTGGGGAGAACACTATGTCTTGATCCAGGGAACAAAGGGTGCTATAAAATTAGACCTATTTAATTGTAAAGGTACTCTCAAAGTAGACGGAAAAGAAACTTATTTCTTAATTCATGAATCTCAGGAAGAGGATGATGACCGTACAAGAATTTATCATAGCACTGAGATGGATGGTGCCATTGCTTATGGTAAACCAGGGAAACGAACTCCATTGTGGCTTTCATCTGTGATAGATAAAGAAATGAAATATCTTCATGACATAATGAATGGTGCTCCTGTATCAAAAGAATTTGAAAAACTATTAACCGGAGAAGCGGCGTTAGAAGCAATTGCATCTGCTGATGCTTGTACTCGTTCCATTAATGAGGACCGAAAAGTTAAATTATCAGAGATCATGGGTTAATAACATTACTGATACGACAAAAGGAGAAAAAATGTCAGATTTAAAAAAATATGAAGGAGTCATCCCCGCTTTTTACGCCTGCTATGATGACCAAGGAGAAATTAGCCCGGAGCGGGTACGTACGCTGGTAGAATATTTTATCGCGAAAGGTGTGCAGGGCTTGTATGTCAACGGATCCTCTGGCGAATGCATTTACCAGAGCGTGGCCGATCGCAAGCTGATCTTGGAAGAAGTGATGGCAGTGGCTAAAGGGAAATTGACCATCATTGCTCACGTAGCCTGCAACAACACCAAGGATAGCGTGGAATTGGCACGACATGCGGAAGAACTAGGAGTGGATGCCATTGCGGCCATTCCACCGATCTATTTCCGCTTGCCAGAATACAGTGTGGCCCACTACTGGAATGAAATCAGTGCAGCCGCACCCAATACAGACTTTGTCATCTACAATATCCCGCAATTGGCAGGGGTCGCTTTGACACCGAGCCTTTACAAGGAAATGTTGAAAAACCCACGGGTGATTGGAGTCAAGAATTCTTCGATGCCTGTTCAGGACATTCAAACCTTTGCTTCTTTAGGAGGCGACGACCACATCGTCTTTAATGGTCCGGATGAACAATTCTTAGGTGGCCGTCTCATGGGAGCGCAAGCTGGGATCGGTGGCACCTATGGTGCGATGCCAGAACTTTTCTTGAAGCTCAATCAGCTGATTGCTGAGAAAGACTTAGAGACTGCGCGTGCCCTGCAGTTTGCCATCAATGACATTATCGGAGTCTTGACGTCTGCTCATGGCAATATGTATGCAGTCATCAAAGCGGTTTTGCGCATCAATGAAGGTTTGGACTTGGGATCTGTTCGCTCCCCTTTGACGCCAGTAGTAGAAGCGGATCAAGAAGTGATTCAACGTGCTGCTCAACTCATTCAGGATACAAAAGCCAGATTCCTTTAATCAAAGGAGGTCTAGATGAATCCATATGTTGTAATTGATATCGGAGGGACCAGTATCAAGTATGGTCTAGCCGATGCAAAAGGGCAACTCCTAGAGACCCATGAAATGCCAACGGAGGCCCAAAAAGGAGGACCTCACATTCTTAACACAACAAAGGAAATCGTAGCCCGTTATTTGAAGAAGCATCCCTTGGCAGGGGTTGCGATTTCTTCGGCCGGAATGGTAGATCCTGATAAGGGAGAAATCTTTTATGCAGGCCCACAAATTCCCAACTATGCAGGCACCCAATTCAAAAAAGAAATCGAAGAGACCTTTCAGATCCCTTGCGAGATTGAAAATGATGTCAACTGTGCTGGTCTCGCAGAGGTCACTACAGGCCATGCAAAAGGATCGAACAATGCTGTTTGCCTGACAATTGGAACGGGGATCGGCGGTTGCCTCTTGCTTGATGGTCAGGTCTTTCATGGTTTTAGCAATTCAGCCTGTGAAGTTGGCTATCTTCATTTGCCAGACGGTGCCTTTCAGGATCTAGCTTCAACGACGGCTTTGGTCGAGTACGTGGCAGAACATCATGGTGATCCTGTGGAACAGTGGAATGGTCGCCGGATCTTCAAGCAGGCAACTGAAGGAGATAAGATCTGTATGGCTGGAATTGATCGGATGGTGGCCTATCTCGGAAAAGGACTGGCCAATATCGCCTATGTGGTCAATCCAGAGGTCATCGTTCTTGGAGGGGGGATTATGGCTCAGGAAGCCATCCTCAAGCCAAAAATCTATCAAGCCCTGTGTGCCGAATTGGTTCCTAGCCTAGCAGATAAGATCCGTTTGGAATTTGCCCACCATCAAAACGCCGCAGGTATGTTGGGGGCTTACTATCACTTTAGACAAAAACATGAAACATAAAACAAGTCGCGTTGGCGACTTGTTTTTGATTCATCAAAAAAAGCATGAAAGATGAAGAAAGCCTGATCTTTCATGCTTTTTAAATAGGGAGACCATATTAGGATTTTCGAGAACGTTGACTAGAAAGCTTTTTGTTTTCCCAGTAGCTATTAAAGACAATTTCCTTTTGTTCTCGGCTTTTATTAAGGAAATGAGCATAGATCAAATCGACCACAATGAGGAGTGGTAAAATAGCAGAGATTCGATCGATATAGGTACTACTAGGAAGAGGTGCGGCCGGTAACACTTCTGTGAATCCTTGGTGGATGGCAGCCGGGTTAGCGGTCACAAGAGCCGTTTTAGCCCCTTTTTCTTTGGCGTCCAGGAGACTATCTGTAATGGAGTTGGTGCCTCCTGACAATGAGAAACCGATGACTAAACAAGAGGAATCGAGAATACTGGTTGTCCAGGCAAAGCCGTCTTGATCAGTCAGGGCTTCACAAACGACCCCCAGTCGCATAAAGCGCAATTTCATTTCTCGAGCGACTAAACCGGAACTACCGATCCCGAAGAAATAGACTCGGTCTACTTGATCGATTAGTTCAGCTACCCGATCTAATTGGGAATCTTTTACCAGACTTTCAGTGACGTTACTGATATGGTGGTAGCGTTGCAAGACGCTCAGCGTCAGCTCGTCATGCTCTTGCACCTGTTTTTGATTCTTTGTTTCCTCATTAAAATGATAGACAAACTCCCGATAGCCGGAAAAACCACATTTTTGAGAGAAACGCGTTAAAGCCGCCTTTGAGACGTGGAGTAACTCCGTTACACGAGAAGAGGACAGGGAGTGCTGTCGTGCTTCCGACGATAAAAAATATTGGGCAATGTCGCGTTCCATATCTGTTAACTCAGCTTCATGGCTGGCGATAATGGCGCGTAAATCTTGATCTTGTTTCACAGCAATCCTCCTTTCTCACGAGATGAAATAACAGGATACTCCTATAATATATTACACATTATAACATGGGTAACCGCTTTATTCAAGTAAAAGAAATCAAGAAATACTGAAACTAGGAACAGGATATGCGAAAAGAAGAGAACGCTACCAATCTTGGCAGTAGGGGCTTGCTGGCTGTCCAAAATTTTCTGAAAATTCCCGGTTGGGCCTGAACAAACGATATGAATTGTGGTATAATTTAAGATAATTGTACTGTTGTTGGAAGAACAATAGTTGAATAAGGAGGTGTGACGATGTCGAATGCAACACTCGAGATGATGCAAGAGATCGAGCAAGCTGCTCAGGGCGTGATCGTAGGCTATGAAGCTCAAGTTGAACAAATCCGAACGGATTCGCGCGATCGCCTTGCAACAGTGGCACAGCATTACGATGAGGAAACCAAGCAATTGGTCACAGAGGCAGAAAAAAACGCCCAGGAAAGACTCGTCCGTTTAACGAAAGATCTGGAAGAAACGGTTGCGCGCAATGATGCCAAGGTACAACAGGCGATGACCGACAAGCGAGCTGGGTTAGTTGAAGCCATTGTAGAAAAGGTGGTAGCAAGCTATGGCCGTTAGTCAGATGCAAAAACTGTCCCTCATCTTACCCAAAGATGACTTGGACAGTCTCCTACTAGCGCTACAGTCTGAGGCAAAAATCCAGATTTATGACCTCAGTGAGCATGAAGAGTGGCAGGCTGCCTTTGAGGCAAATACCTTGTCTCAACCCTTGACAGAGGACAATCGTCAAGCCTTGGTAGAGCTGCAAAAACGTCAAGAACAAGTTGAAAAAATGATTCAGACTCTAGAGCCCTACATGCCTGAGAAGAAGGCTCTGCAAGCTCTGAAGGAAGAACCATTAAGCTTGTCTTTTGATGACTTGCAGGCCCACGGGATGATTCGAGACGAGGATCTTCTATTGACCAAGTTGAAACGCCAATTGCGCGTGTTAGACAAGGCTCGTCAGAAGATTGCGGATGCAAAGGGAGAGATAGAGCGCTTAGAAAAATGGCGACCGTTAGAGGTGACGCCAGCCGCCCTCGCTACTTTTCACTATGTGCATGGCTTGATCGGGACGATCCCAAATAGCGATACAGACGCTGTTCGTTCTTCCTTAAAAGCTCATCCTGAGCTGGAGTTAGAAGAAGTCTTTACGTCTGAAACCGAACACGGTTATGTCATCTTGTATCGTTCGGGAGACCGTGTAGCTGTTCAGGAGCTTCTGGAAGAACATGGGTTCAAAGAATTGGACTATGAAGAAGAGCAGGTCCCGGCCGCCTACTTGGATCGCCTAGAAGGGGAAATCAAAGAACAAGAAGCTGTAGTTGCAGCAACCCTAGCCGAGTTACAAAACTCCCAGAAGGAGCTGGACCAGCTCAAGTACCAGATGGATTACTTGCTGAGTTCGGGAGCTCGTGAGGAAGCTAAGTCGCTTCTTGCCAGCACGCAAAGCTTGGTAGCCCTAGAGGGTTGGATTGAAACATCCCAAGTAGCCTCATTGCGAGACTTCTTGCAAGAAGGTTTTGGTTCTCGGGTCTTACTAGAGACGCGCGATGTGACGGAAAAAGATTGGGATGACGTTCCGATCCAGTTGCGAAATAATGCCTTGGTAGAGCCCTTTGAATTAGTCACAGAGATGTACGCCCTGCCTAAGTATTACGAGAAAGATCCGACACCAATCGTTTCTCTCTTCTACTTTGTTTTCTTTGGCATGATGGTCGCAGATATCGGTTATGGACTGTTGCTAACCTTGGCGACAGGTTTTGCCCTTAAAGCCTTCAAGCTCAAGCCTGGTACAGCCAAGAACCTTCGTTTCTTCAGTCTCCTCGGAATTTCAGTTGCCCTTTGGGGTGTGGTCTATGGCTCTTTCTTTGGATTTGAGATGCCTTTTGCCTTGATCAGTACGACCAGTAACGCCATGACCATCCTGATCCTCTCAGTGGTCTTTGGTTTTATCACCGTCTTGGTGGGCCTCTTCCTAGGGGGGATGAAAAATGTTCGCCTCAAAGACTACACGGAGGCCTATAATGCTGGTTTTGCTTGGGTCTTGATCCTACTTGGTTTAATGCTTCTAGCAGTAGGCAATATCTTGCCAGGGATGAGCATTTTAGTTCCGATTGGCAAGTGGTTAGCTATTTTGAATGCCATTGGGATCTTGATTGTTTCCATTGTCAGTGCCAAGAAGCTGTCCGGTTTAGCTTCTGGTCTCTTTAACCTCTACAATGTTAGTGGCTATATCGGAGACTTGGTCAGCTTTACCCGTTTGATGGCCTTGGGCTTGTCTGGAGCGAGTATCGGTTCGGCCTTTAACCTTATTGTCAATCTATTCCCACCACTTGGACGGTTTACGGTAGGGCTTGTGCTCTTTATCGTCCTCCATGCCATTAATATGTTCCTGTCCTTCTTGTCAGGATATGTGCATGGAGCCCGTTTGATCTTTGTGGAGTTCTTCGGTAAGTTCTACGAAGGAGGAGGCAAGCCATTTCGTCCTCTCAAACCTTCTGAACGCTATATTAAAACAAAAAAATAAGTATTATCTTTAATAAATAGGAGTATATTCATGGAATCTTTAGCATCATATTTTTCAGCCCATGGGGGCGCCTTCTTTGCAGCATTTGGTGTGGCGATCGCCGTTGCACTTAGTGGAATGGGATCTGCCCTTGGGGTTGGTAAAACGGGTCAAGCAGCAGCAGCGCTCTTGAAAGAACAACCTGAAAAATTTGCCCAAGCCTTGATTTTGCAATTGTTGCCAGGTACACAAGGTTTGTACGGTTTCGTTATCGGGATCCTGATCTGGTTGCAAATTAAGCCAGATATGCCACTTGAAACAGGGGTTGCTTATTTCTTTACAGCTCTTCCAGTTGCGATCGTTGGTTATTTCTCAGCAAAACACCAAGGAAATGTTGCGACAGCAGGGATGCAAATTTTGGCCAAACGCCCTGAAGACATGATGAAAGGGGTTATCCTTGCGGCCATGGTTGAAACCTACGCCATCTTGGCCTTCGTTGTGTCCTTCCTATTGACCCTACGCGTCGGCTAAGAGCTAGCTTTGATGGATTCGCCTTTCGAGGCGAAAAACACAAGACGCATGCAATAGGAGAAAAAACGATATGGATGAACAAACCCAATTAAAGGATTCGATCTTGGCCCAAGCCCACGAAAAAGGGCGTAAACTCTTAGAAGAGGCCAAGGAAACCATCCTAAAAGAGGAGACTGCACAAGAAGAGCGTTTGATCCAAGATAAACTCAATCAACGCTCCGAGCAGCTCAAGCGGATTCAACGTCAATTGCAACGTGAAACCCAACAAATCGAAAATAAAAAACGCCAATCAACCCTTGTCACCAAGCAACGAGTCTTAAAGGATCTCTTTGCAGATGCTTATGAAGCGATGGTGGCTTGGCCCCTTGAAAAGGAAATGCAGTTTGTAGATGCGGTCTTAGAGCGCTATCAGGGACAAGTTGTGACCCTGACCTTTGGGGCAGTGAGCGCTGCTAAATTTGATTCAGCAGCTCTCGAGAGATTGAAGCAGACGCATCAGAATGTGACAGTTGCAGATGCAACAATCCCAGCTCAAGCAGGCTTTGTCTTGTCGGTTGGGAAGATTGATGACAACTATCTCTACCGTGATTTGGTGGATTCCATTTGGGAGCAAGAAAGCTACCAGATGGCAGCCAGCATTTTCACAGATGAAGAGAACTAGGAGGTTGCAATGAGCGAACGGACCTATTCTCAAGTCAATACAGGAATCAGCGTACGTGAGGCTAGTTTTGTCAGTCCCAGTCAATTCGAGCAGTTGCTTGCAAGTCCCTCAAGCGAGAGCCGAGAAGGCTTGCTACAAGGAACACCTTATGCTTTAGACAGCCACGAGATCAAGGATTTATCAGCCCTTGAAGCCCGCCTGATGGCAGCCTTGTTGGCAGAATACCAATGGGCTTTTGAGGTAAGCCCTCAGCCAGACTTGGTTAGCCTGTTTACCTTGAAATACACCTATCATAATCTCAAGGTTTGTCTGAAACACAAGGCGACAGAGCGCAAGTTGGGGCACTTATTGATCCCTATCGGTCCTTATTCTCTCGATGTGCTCGAGCATTTGGTGGCGACCTTTTCTGCGGAGCATTGTCCGGCCTTTATGGCGGAAGAAGTGGCTGCAACCTGGCAAGAATTCCAAGACTATCAGGACTTGCGGGTCCTCGAAATCGGGATGGACTTAGCTTATTTTAAACACCTGAGATACTTAGGGGACAGCCTAGATCATCCGATTCTGAAGCAGTTGGTGGACGTGACCATTGACTTTTACAATGCGATTACAGTTAAGCGGGCCTTGGATCAGCAAAAACCGCATAGCTTTATGCACCAATTGCTCTCAGATGAAGGGAGCCTCAGTGCCCATCAGGTGATCGACCTGCTAGAATCCGGTCAGTGGTTGACCTGGTTTTATCAAGTCAATCCGCTAGAGTACGATCTCGCTTTAGAGACTTATGAAGAAAAGATGCGCACCGGTCAACTAAAGACCGTAGAGTTGGAGTATTTAGAGAGTTTGGTGAAATTCAGTCTTCTAGACGCTGGCCGTTTTGAAGTTGATGGACCACTCCCTCTTGTTCGTTATCTTTACGGAAAAGAGTTAGAGGTGACCAACCTTCGTTTGGTCCTCTCTGGTTTGGACAATGGTTTTCCGCTAGCAGACATCAAAGAAAGGATGAGACCGATTTATGGACAAACAGACCTATAAGATCGCAGTTGTGGGCAATCGGGACGCCATCCTTCCTTTTCGCCTGATTGGTTTTCAAACCTATCCGGTCACAGAGTCACAAGAAGCGATCAATACCTTGCGAAAACTCAGTCGAGAAAACTTCGGGATTATCTACCTGACAGAGGATATTGCTCAGGAAATCCCAGATACAGTAGCTTTTTACGACCAGCAGCTGGCACCAGCTCTGATCCTTATCCCGACTCATAGAGGGACTACGGGACTCGGCCAACAGCGGATTCGTGATAATGTCGAAAAAGCAGTAGGACAGGATATTTTATGAGAACAAATGAATTTGGCCAAGCGATTGGCGATGCACTGCCGGATTTTACACCGGGGCGTCTGCCAGCTATTGAGCGGATCGAAGGTCGCTATACCGTGATCGAGCGCCTCTCAAAAGAAAAACATGGAGCAGATCTTTATCAGGTCTACGGGCCGGACTCCCCAGCAGCGATGTGGACCTTTCTGTTCAAAGGCCCTGCCCGCAATGAGGAGGAGTGGGACCACTTATTAGATGATCTCATGACAGCTCAAGGTCGCTTTTACTATGCGATTGTAGACAAAGATTCAGGCAAGGCTTTGGGGACTTTCTCTCTCATGCGGATCGATCAAGCCAACCGGGTGATCGAAGTCGGAGCAGTGACCTACTCACCAGCGCTCCAAAAAACACGCATGGCTACGGAAGCCCAGTATCTGTTAGCGCGTTACGTGTTTGAAGATTTAGGCTACCGCCGCTATGAGTGGAAATGCGATGCCTTAAACCAAGCATCTCGCAAAGCAGCTGAGCGCTTAGGGTTCACCTATGAAGGCTGTTTCCGTCAGGCTGTTGTTTATAAAGGTCGTACCCGTGATACAGACTGGTTGTCCATCATTGACCAAGAGTGGCCAGAAATCAAACAGCGCTTCGAAGCCTGGTTGGATCCAAGCAATTTCGATGCCAATGGCCAACAAAAGCAAGCTCTAAGAGAGATAGTACAAAAGTAAAACAAAGAAACAAAGGATTCCCAGGAGGAATACATGACTCAAGGAAAAATTATCAAAGTTTCCGGTCCCTTGGTGGTTGCATCAGGGATGCAGGAGGCCAATATTCAAGATATTTGCCGGGTCGGCGATCTTGGTTTGATTGGCGAAATTATTGAGATGCGGCGTGACGAAGCCTCTATCCAAGTATATGAAGAAACGTCTGGAGTCGGTCCAGGAGAACCAGTGGTCACAACCGGAGCCCCCCTTTCTGTTGAATTGGGACCAGGCTTGATCTCTCAGATGTTTGACGGGATCCAACGCCCCTTGGAACGCTTCCAAGAAGTGACTGCCAGTGACTTTTTGGTTCGTGGGGTGCAAGTTCCGAATCTAGATCGGGACACCAAATGGGCCTTCGAACCAAGTGTGACAGAGGGGACAGAAGTGGTCGCTGGAGACATCGTCGGTACCGTTCAAGAGACCAATATGCTGGAACACCGCATCATGGTGCCTTTTGGTGTGAGTGGACGTGTGACCAAGATCGCAGCAGGTTCTTACACAGTGGAAGAGCCGGTCTATGAGATTGAGCAGGCAGATGGTAGCCTCTTTACTGGAACCCTGATGCAAAAATGGCCAGTTCGTCGAGGCCGTCCCTTTGCACAAAAACTGATTCCAGTAGAGCCTTTGGTTACAGGTCAACGGGTCATCGATACCTTCTTCCCTGTGACAAAGGGTGGGGCTGCAGCAGTTCCTGGTCCTTTCGGAGCTGGAAAAACAGTTGTGCAACACCAGGTGGCCAAGTTTGCCAATGTAGACATCGTAATTTACGTTGGTTGTGGGGAACGTGGAAATGAAATGACGGACGTTCTGAATGAATTTCCAGAATTGATCGATCCAACGACCGGTCAATCCATTATGCAACGGACCGTTCTGATCGCCAACACTTCGAACATGCCAGTAGCTGCGCGGGAAGCTTCCATCTACACAGGGATTACCATTGCCGAATACTTCCGCGATATGGGCTACTCCGTTGCCATCATGGCGGACTCTACTTCTCGTTGGGCAGAAGCTCTCCGTGAAATGTCTGGTCGTCTAGAAGAAATGCCAGGAGATGAAGGCTACCCAGCCTATCTTGGTAGCCGGATCGCCGAATACTACGAGCGTGCAGGTCGGGTCAAGACACTCGGAACCACTGCGCGTGAGGGTTCGATTACCGCTATCGGTGCCGTCTCTCCTCCAGGTGGAGATATTTCAGAGCCAGTCACGCAAAATACCCTGCGAATTGTTAAGGTCTTCTGGGGCTTAGATGCTCAATTGGCCCAACGTCGCCACTTCCCAGCCATCAACTGGTTGAGTTCTTATTCGCTTTACCAAGATGAAGTCGGTCGCTATATCGATCTACATGAACAAATCAGCTGGTCTGAAAAAGTGACCCGCGCTATGAACTTGCTTCAAAAGGAAAGTGAATTGCAAGAAATCGTCCGCTTGGTTGGTCTAGATTCCTTGTCTGAAAAAGACCGCTTGACCATGAATGCGGCCAAGATGATCCGTGAAGACTACCTGCAACAAAATGCCTTTGATGAGGTCGATACCTATACCTCTTTCAGCAAGCAGGTGGCCTTGTTGACCAATATTTTGACCTTTGACCAAGAAAGTCAAAAAGCACTAGAATTAGGGGCTTACTTCACAGAAATCATGGAAGGAACCGTGGCTCTTCGAGACCGCATTGCCCGTAGCAAGTTCATCCATGAGGATCAGTTGGCAACTATTCAAGCCCTGAAAGAAGAAATCGTAGAAACCCTACACCAAATCGTCGCAAAAGGAGGAGTAGACAATGAGCGTGATTAAAGAATACCGTACTGTCAGCGAAGTTGTTGGTCCCTTGATGATTGTCGATCAGGTCGAAGGGGTTCACTACAATGAACTAGTTGAAATCAAGCTTCATGACGGAACGACCCGTCAGGGACAAGTCCTCGAAGTCCAAGAAGACAAGGCTATGGTCCAGCTCTTTGAAGGATCTAGCGGGATCAACTTGGAAAAAGCCAAAGTCCGCTTTACCGGACGTCCCCTAGAACTTCCTGTGTCTGAAGACATGGTCGGACGCATCTTTAACGGGATGGGCAAGCCCATCGATGGCGGTCCAGAGATTATCCCAGAGAAGTACTTGGACATTGATGGACAAGCTATTAACCCTGTTTCGCGGGACTATCCGGATGAATTTATCCAGACAGGGATCTCAGCCATTGACCATTTGAATACCTTGGTTCGGGGCCAAAAACTCCCAGTATTCTCAGGTTCTGGTCTTCCTCACAAGGAGTTGGCGGCTCAGATTGCTCGTCAAGCGACGGTTCTTAATTCTGAAGAAAACTTCGCCGTGGTCTTTGCGGCTATGGGAATTACCTTTGAAGAAGCCGAGTTCTTTATGAACGACCTTCGGGAGACAGGTGCGATTGACCGCTCTGTCCTCTTCATCAACCTAGCCAATGACCCAGCTATCGAACGGATTGCCACCCCTCGGATCGCCTTGACAGCCGCCGAATATTTGGCCTATGAAAAAGACATGCACGTCTTGGTTATCATGACGGATATGACCAACTACTGTGAAGCCCTTCGGGAAGTATCCGCTGCCCGCCGGGAAGTTCCAGGTCGTCGGGGCTATCCAGGTTACCTCTATACTAACCTCTCAACCCTCTACGAACGTGCAGGACGCTTGGTTGGAAAGAAAGGATCTGTGACCCAAATTCCGATCCTCTCCATGCCAGAAGATGATATCACCCACCCCATCCCTGACTTGACAGGCTACATCACAGAAGGTCAGATTATTCTGTCCCGTGATCTCTACAATAGTGGTTACCGCCCACCGATCAATGTTCTTCCATCCCTTTCTCGTTTGAAGGACAAGGGTTCTGGTGAAGGCAAGACTCGGGAAGACCATGCGGCGACCATGAACCAGCTCTTTGCGGCTTACGCCCAAGGAAAACAAGCCAAAGAACTGGCTGTAGTGCTTGGGGAGTCTGCCTTGTCAGATACCGACAAGCTCTATGTTAAATTTACGGACCGCTTTGAGCAGGAATACATCAACCAAGGTTTCACTACCAATCGGACGATTGAGGAAAGTTTGGATCTCGGTTGGGAACTCTTATCCATCCTTCCAAGAACAGAGCTTAAACGAATCAAGGATGAGATGATTGACAAGTATCTGCCAAACAAAGAGGATTAGCCTATGGCACGATTAAATGTAAAACCAACTCGGATGGAGCTCAATATTCTCAAAGAGCGCCTCAAGACAGCAACCCGGGGGCACAAGTTGCTCAAGGATAAGCGGGATGAACTTATGCGCCGTTTTATTGAAGCTGTGCGAGAGAATAATCGTCTGCGCCAAAAGGTGGAGGCAGCGCTGGTGGGCAATATGCAAGATTTCGTGATGGCCAAGTCCTTAGAGAGTGACCTTATGGTAGAAGAAATCTTCGCTGTACCGACTCGAGAAGTGATGCTCCATATCGAGGAAGAAAATGTCATGAGTGTGCGCGTGCCCAAGCTCCATGCCCGTATCGATAATCCATACGGAGATGATGAAGGGGACGTGGTTTATAGCTACCTCGCCTCCAACAGTCAAATGGACAGCACCATCCAAGAAATGGGGGATCTACTCCCAGATTTGCTCAAGTTAGCGGAAATCGAAAAAAGCTGCCAACTCATGGCAGATGAAATCGAGAAAACCCGCCGTCGAGTGAACGGACTCGAGTATGCGACCATCCCAGACCTCAAAGAGACTATCTATTATATCGAAATGAAACTCGAAGAAGCCGAACGCGCCAACCTCGTCAGAATCATGAAGGTAAAATAAGATACAAAGCCCGTAAAATGCAAAGTGAAAATAGGGAGCAGGACAGAAGCACTGTTGTATAGAATGCTTCGTTGTCCTGCCCCCACAAGGCTGATTAGGATTTTTCCGAGCTCTTAAAGCGAGAGAAAAATCCAATCAGCTACTGTGCCTTTGAAGTTAGTACTATTACAGTTTGCGTTTTTCACCCAGCTTTTCAGCCGGCCTCAATTACTTAAAAAAGACAAGAACCTCATCGAGGAACCGCTCCTTGATGAGGCTTTTTTACGCCCTCGCCCTCTTCTTCCACCACCCTCTTTTTATGTTACTAGTTTGTAACAATGTGACAAGAAAGACGAAATGTTACAAGAAAAATACAGTTTTGTTAAATAGCCAAAAAGGCCTTTTATTATTTTTAAATTGTGATAAGATAGTATAGTAGTTCATTTGTTCAAGAAAATCTTGAACAAAAAACAAAGAAAAAAGAGGATAAAAGATGAAATTAAAAGTTAATACGAAAGCCTTGATCGCTTCAACAGTAGCTCTTGCAGTGATTCCATTTACAAAAGCCACTGCAGAAACACTTGAAGATTGGGTAGCTCGCTCAGTAGATGAAATCAAACATGATATCCAACAAAGCGGTGAAAACCAACAAACTTATACCATCAAATATGGTGATACATTGAGTTCGATCGCAGAAGCGCTTGGAATCGATGTACATGTGTTGGCAAACTTAAACAACATCAGCAACATGGATTTGATCTACCCAGGTACTGTTTTGAAAACAACAGTAAATGATCAAAAAGAAGTAACTTCAGTTGAAATCCAAACTCCTCAAGCAGGTGCGACAGATGCAACCGTTGCAAGTGCTGACTTGACAACAAACCAAGTGACAGTTGATGACCAAACAGTCGCTGTCAACGATTTGTCTAAACCAGTAAACGAAGATAACAAAGCTGTTCCAGTTGCTCCAGCAGCTGAAACTCAAGAAGCCCCAGCGGAAGCTCCTGTAGTTGAAGTACCAGCAGCAGAAACACCAGCACAACCAGCTGTTCCAGAAACACCAAACTACGGTGCTCCAGCTGTCAATGTTGAAGTTCAAAATCAAGAAGTAGCGCCAGCTGCTCCTCAATCTGCTCCAGCAACCGAAGCTCCTGCAGAAACACCAGCTTCTGCTCCTGAAGCTCCAGCAGCACAACCAGCAGTAGAAACTGCTGCAGCACCTGAAGTGCAACCAGTAGCATCAACTCCAACAAGCGGAAATACTATTCCAACTGATCCAAATCTTCAACCTCAAGCGGAAGCTTTCCGTCAAGAAATTGCAGCGAAATTCGGTATCACAAACATCGGTGGTTACCGTGAAGGGGATCCAGAAGACCATGGTAAAGGACTTGCAGTAGACGTGATGGTTCCAACAAATTCAGAGCTTGGAGATCAAGTTGCACAGTATGCGATTGATAACATGGACCGTGCAGGTATCTCATATATTATCTGGAAACAACAATTCTACATGCCAGTAAATAACATTTACGGACCAGCTAATACATGGAACCAAATGCCGGACCGTGGTGGAGATACAGCAAACCACAACGACCACGTACATATCTCATTTAACGGATAATAAAACTTTGAACTAGGACAAGTGCCTAGTTCTTTTTTTGTATGCACAAAAAGGCCGGAAGACGAATCTTCCAGCCAGACGATGATTATAAAATATGATCGACTTTTTCCACCTGATAAAGGGCAATCGCCATGATAATGGTTAAGACCAGGAGCATAAGAATGGCAGGTGTCCAAGAGTGGAAGAGAGATTTGCTGTAGCCGAAGAGGATGGGACCAAAGGCTGCAAAGACGTAGCCTCCTGTTTGGGCAAGACCGGAAAGTTGAGCTGTTTTTTCAGGTGTGCTGGATTTCATAGAGAAAGCGACCATGAGGTAAGGGAAAAGCGAACTAACGGAACTTCCAATCAGGGCATTTAATACCAACCAGTAGAAGAAGTTGCTGGTCGGGATTAATAGCATGGCTACCCCCAGAATCCCTGCTCCGACAACAATCGTCAGCATCAAGCGTCGATTGCGATCGGATAATCGTGTCGTTAAACTTGGGATCGTCAAGGAGAATGGGAGACTGATCAAGGTAAATACTGAAGCCAGTAGTCCAGATTCAACCTTTGAAAGGCCAGCTTGAACAGCCATGGTCGGAAGCCAGGTCATACTTGTGTAGAAAAGCAGTGACTGCAAGCCTCCAAAAATCATGATAGCCCAGACATACTTATTGGTATACCACTTGCTACTAGATTCTGTAGTAGCCGTCTTTTTTAGATGGTGGTTGTAGCGAAGGTTAGGAATCCAGATGACCAAAGCAAGAGCACATAAGGCTGTCAAGATGTTGACCAAACCTTGCCAAGAAGTGGCTTTGGTGATCGGAACGGCAACAGAAGAGGCGATCGCTGTGGACATCCCCATAGAAGTGATGTACAAAGTGGTCAGAATGCCTAGTTGGCGGGGTCTGTTCGCCTGAATCAGGCTTGGAAGTAGCACATTGAGAAAGGCGATGCCAGCTCCAATCAAGATGGTTCCCAGATAGAGGAAGGGGAGGTTGATAATCCGAATGGCAGATCCGATCGTCATTGCGATCAAGACAAGAAAGAAGAGGCGCTCAATCCCCAACTTTTTAGCAAATTGAATCGCAAAAGGTGAGAAAATGGCAAAGGTGAGAAGTGGTAGGCTAGTCAATAGTCCCAGAGAGCTCACATCTACCCCCAAACCAGCAGCGATGTCAGACAAGACCGTCGGAAGCGTAGTAAATGGTGTTCGTAAAACAATCCCAAGCATAATGATGCCCGGGATGAATAGCATAGAATGTGTTTTTTTCATAAATCCTCCTCAGACAAAAATTCTCTTCATTATAACATAGATCGAGCATAAATTGGAGTATTAGTACAAATGAAGGAGAAGGAACGTAGTTCTCACTAGCGTTCGAACTGCGTCAACGTACCTAAGTTCGTCTACGCCCTTACTAGGTCTGGTTCACAAAAATAGATTAGTAACAATTGCATAACGCAGTGGTTGATTGGTATCTTTGTTCGCTCTTATAGCTCCAAAGAATACCTAATCAACTGTGCGGGGGTGAGACAACGAACAATTTTATAAAATTGTTCTGTCTCACTCCCATAGAAAAAGCCACCGGTTTTGGTGGCTCTTATAGGGAGATTATTATGAAAAAGTTTAGGATTTTCTATCAAACAAAGTTAGGAGGTCTTTATTTGATGGTTTTATTATAAGGCGGTTTGCTTAAAGAAAACTTAAGAAAAGGCGCTGATCGAAAGAATCGGTCTGAAGTCTGAGAAAATACATTAGCTAGCATCACAAATAAGCTGTGTTTTTATTTATAATAACTTTTTCTTTTTAAAGTATGTAGTTTCCGCTCTGCTTAAACTGCGTCAATGTACTTAAGCTCACTAACGTTCGCTAAGGAAATAAAGATCGTAGTTCTCACTGTCGTTCGAACTGCGTCAACGTACCTAAACTCGCTGATGCTCGTAAAGGTACGTAGAGAAAAAGCCACCGGTTTTGGTGGCTCTTATAGGGAGATTATTATGAAAAAGTTTAGGATTTTCTATCAAACAAAGTTAGGAGGTCTTCATTTGATGGTTTTATTATAAGGCTGATTTCTTAAAGAAAACTTAAGAAAAGACGCTGTTTATAAGAATCGGTCTTAGGTCTGATAATTTTTTACAACAGAAACTATTTAGATTTTTTTCTAAATAGAGTTGACAAACCCATCCGAAAGCACTAGAATCTATTTAGAAACATTTCTAAATAGAATAGAGGAGATAGAGAATGAATTTTGCGCAAACATTTAAAGCTTTATCGAATCCGATAAGAAGAAGTATCTTAGAACTGCTAAAGGCGGGGAAATTATCTGCTGGTGATATCGCTGGCCACTTTGATGTAGCAGGAGCGACGATTTCCCATCATTTAAGCCTCCTCAAGCAGGCAGATTTAATTCGAGAGGAAAAAGAGAAGAATTTTATCTACTATGAACTCAATACTTCTGTCTTGGAGGATTTAATGGTCTGGCTCGTTGATTTGAAAGGAGACTCTACTGATGAAAACGAATAAAAAACTATTGCTATTAACTTCTATGGTGATCCTTTTCCCCATGCTTTGGGGGCTGATGATTTGGTCGCAATTGCCTAACCAAATCCCGATTCACTTCAATTTTGCTGGGCAGGCCAATAACTTCCAATCGAAACCCCTGGTTGTGTTTGGTCTTCCTATTTTCGATCTCATGGTGCATCTGTTTATGATTTTCGTGATCGGACGTGATCCTAAGAATCGCACGATGAATGAGAAAATGATCAGAGCGATTTACTGGTTGACCCCAATCGTTTCCTTAAGTACCTCCTATCTCATCTATAGCAAGGCGCTAGGATCTACTACCAATCCATCAGTTTTTGTTTCGGTGTTGCTGGGTCTCATCTTTGTGATCATGGGCAATTACATGCCGAAGCTAAAAGTGAATCACACGGTTGGAATACGTCTGCCTTGGACTTTGCAGAGTGAAGATAACTGGCACAAAACCCATCGCTTGGCAGGGAAGTTGTGGGTCCTCGGAGGTTTGATCCTTCTACTTGAAGCAGGACTTCAATTCGCACTTTCTTATGTTTTGGTGCTGGTCATCCTCGCCATTGTGGTTATCCCTATGGTGTACTCTTATCAATTAAGTCGGAAAAATCGTTAGTATGAAAAACAACCAGAGAAGAAGCCAGTCGGGAACGGTTTCTTTTCCGGTTGTTTTTGTTTGTTCATCGTTTCAAATTCAAAACGTTCAGGAAAATACGAATTTTTCGGAAAGCTTATAGTATATTCTTTACACTTGGCTACTATATTCTATTTTCAGACAGAATAGTATCTTTCTGGATAGTTGACTCAGTTTTCTTCCATTATATACTATTATTGAAGGAAAACCATTGATAAATTATAATTGTAAATAAAATATTTAAAGTAATTTCCCTATTTCGCTTAAACTTATTCATATTTTATGAAATTAATCAGTAGATATCGTTCTGAAAATCCTTGGTATTACATTGTTTTTAGTCCAACTGAAACCCATGCTTTCCAAACCAGGTCTTAAGAAAGCTCGTAAAGCATCACAATTATCAAAACGTTAATCAACACGCTTATATCAACGTTTACAGACATTTAAGAAATTTCTCTTGGATGTCTTTTTTTGTCTAGCTAAATTTTACAAATTGGGCAATTTAGGTTACTCAATAATATAAAAAAGATAAAAATTTAAAGTTCGAATTTTAATTTTAAAAAAAGTAATTATTATTGAATATCTGTTCAAACATTTTTTCTAAGGTTAATATAAGTATATATACTTTAAAAAAGGAAGTCAAACATCTTGCTCATAGATTTTTGCATTTTTAAAAAATACATTTTGTCATATAATAATGTGGAAAATTGACGGATTCCTTACATAATCATATAATATGAATATGTAAACCCTTACATACTATTCTACTTATACTTGATAAAATGCAAGTTCTTGAGGATCTATAAATATATAGACACTCTTCTATTTATAAAGTGAAATAAAGAATCACGGAGAAAGTTTATGGATATTAAAGAGACATTCAACCAGCTAGACAATACAAAATTTAATGATTTCAATAATCGCCTTGAAGGTTTTGAGAAACTTTTTAAAGACAAAAATTATTTTACCCATCCCGAAGATTTTAGCTCAATCTTTAGCATTTTGGTAAAGTATGGAAAAAGTACAAGTAAATATATTTTATCGAAAGGAGAGATATATGAGTGAAATAGTTATTAATGCTCAGAATTTATCTAAAAATTTTTATAATTTTGATTCAAGACTCCCATTTATCAAGAGATTTTTGAAACATAATCAAATAACGATTCGAGCTGTTCAAGATATTAGTTTTACGATTAAGAGAGGGAGTATAGTTGGCTTTATTGGGAGTAATGGAGCTGGTAAATCCACAACGATTAAAATGTTGACTGGGACTCTTTATCCTAGTTCCGGAAAATTAGAAGTGAATGGAGAAATTCCATTTAAAAGAAGTATAAATTTTAGAAAAAAAATTTCAATAGTAGTAGGAAATAAATTACAGTTATTTCAAGATGTTTCGGCTATGGATTATTTTCAATTGATTGGTACTTTATATGAGGTAGAACCGGCGATTTTACAAGAACGAATTCAGGAATTAAGCAATTTGTTGAATGTAAAAGATCAGCTTTACCAGCAGGTCCGGACCCTCTCTCTTGGACAAAAAATGAAAATGGAGTTTATCGCGGCATCTTTAACAAGTCCGGAAATATTATTTTTAGACGAGCCTACTATAGGGTTAGATATACAGTCTAAAAAAGATATCAGAACATTTTTAAAGAAAATGAATGAAGAATGTCATACTACTATTATTTTAACGAGTCATGATATGGATGATATTTCGTCTGTTTGTGACGAATTAATCGTCATTGACAAAGGAAAAATTATTTTGCAGGAGTCAATGGATGTTATTTTATCTAAATTTTCTGATTTTAAATATTTAAAGATAAAAATGACATTAGATTTGGTACCAGAGTTATGCTCTGTTAAAGGAGTAGTAGTCATTTCTCAAACAAAATCGGAATGTATACTAAAAATACCTAGAGATTTTGTCTTTGAGACATTAGAATCAATCAATAAGCTTGTAGATATAGAAGATTTTGAAATATCAAATCTTTCTTTAGAAGAAATTATTTTACAAAACTATTTTACAAAAAAGGAGCACAATTGAAAAAAGAAATGTCTATTATTCTGATATCATTTCGATCTATTTTGAACTATAAATCAAGTGTACTATTGTTAATGTTACAGGCAAGTATACAAATTATGATATCAGTATTTTTATGGACGTATATATATCAGAGTAACCAGATAAATATAGCAGGATATGATTTTACCTCAATGGTTCAATACTATTTGGGGACTATAATTTTTTCATATTTTGTTTTTTATCCAGTTGATTGGGAAATCAATGACGATGTTCATTCAGGAAATTTTTTTAGCATATTAATAAAACCTGTTACTTTTTATAAGTATTATTTTTGTAAAATGCTTGGAGATAGGCTTGCTCATTTATTATTTATCATCATTCCTGTCATTTTATTCTCCAGTGTTTATTACAAGAATGAGTTATTAACCATTGAAATTCTTATTTTAGGAAGTATTGCAATTATTCTATCTATGGTTCTATGGTTTTTAATATCATGTTGTGTAGGTATGCTTTCTTTTTGGTTAGAAAATATATTTTTTGTCCTTACTGTTAAAGAAATAGTAATTCAGTTTTTATCAGGAATATTATTGCCTTTAAGTTTTTTTTCAAATAATTTTCGTCTGTTTTTAGATGTATTACCTTTTAAATACTTAGTATATGAACCGCTTCAGATGTTTAGTAATGATACATATAAATTAATAGACTATTTGAGAATTATTTGTATTCAATTGATTTGGTGCATCATTTTTTATATTATATCAAGATTCATATTGAGAAAAGGAGTGGAGCACTTCTCAAATGTGGGAGGATAAAATGTTTAGAATAAAAGTAATTTTTAGGCTACTTCATTTTGGTTTTAAATCTGATATGAATTTTCATTTTGACTTCTTTTGTGGTCTATTTTCGTCGATACTGTGGATTGGTTTACCTATTGTATTTTTTAGATTGATTTTCTTAAACATAGACTCTTTTAATGGTTGGGACTATTATCAAATTTTATTTTTGGTAGGTTCCTACACTATTGTAGATGGAGTTATGATGGGATTGTTAATTAGAAGTATGGGAATTTTAGAATCAGATATTTTGAGTGGTAACTTGGATCAAATTTTATTGAGGCCGTTTGATACTCAGTTGTTCTATATTTTTAGATCATTTAATTTAGTTCAATTCGTGAATACTTTTTTTGGTCTTGCGATCATTTTTATAAGTTATGGAAATTTAAATGTACATTTAAATTCATTAAAAATATTATTTTATATCCTTTCTTTAATGTGTGGTTGTATTATATATTATTCAATTTGGTTTCTAATAACGATTAGTTCATTTTGGTTCCCAACTAAATTTTCAAAAGTAGATGTATTTTTGAATTATATTGGAATTTCTAAGTATCCATATAATATTTTTACAGGTATTAACAGATTGATCACTATGTTATTTGTTCCCAATTTATTAATTGCCAATCCTGCAGTATTAATATTTTTAGGGAAAGATACATTGAACCTATTTTTCTATCAAATAGTTTTTACAGTTTTTTTGATTATTATCAGTCGTACAATTTTTAGAAAAGGATTGAAAAAATATGAAAGTGCAGGAAGATAAACAATGTTGTTCAGTTATATGTTTGACTAAAGGAAGTGATTCGCTGTACTTTGTTTTGTGGTCATTGAAACATCAGATAATTATAAACTATAATTTAAAGAATAGTATTATTAACTTATAGGTGCTAAGAAAAAATTTAAAGAAATTCCCTCATTCAATCAAACTTATTCATATTTTTTAAAATAAGAAAATAGTTGGATTTTGATGATGGTTGATATAAAGCTAAACTGAAAGTACCTGAAATCCAACTGTGTCAAACCAGGTCATACGATCTGTGAGAAAAAGAACACATAACAAAAAGAGGAGCTTCACAATAAAGTTCCTCTTCTTTTATATATCCGAATCATTATTCTTATTTCAAAAAAGGTAGTGAAAAAGGTAGTGATTCGGTTGATTTATATTGCAATGTAGTGAAATTTAGAATTTCAAGAATCGCTTAAAATCAAGGTTTCTAACATCTATTGACGTGTAGTGAACCCCTATTTCACCTCTGTAAAGGTTGTTAATGTTATTTTATCACTCTTTAAACGCCGTCATATCAACGTTTTTAGATTATTTTTTAGAAAATGTAGTCATAAATGTAGTCATTTTGCTATGCTGTCAACTTTGCAATTTCTTTGAGATAGATTTCAACTGCTTCTGCCTTCTTTTTCGGTGCCAATTCAGCATAAGTATCCATTGTCGTTTTAATCGATTTATGCCCCATCCTTATCTGGAGCTCTTTCCAGTTTGCACCAGCATTCAGCATTAAAGAAGCATGTGTATGGCGGAAAAGGTGAAAACCATAGTTTGGTAGTCTTAACTCGGTCAAACGCTTTTTAAGCGTTGCACGTTCATTTCTGTCACACATATAGTTCCCGTAAATTGTAGGGAAAATTAAGTCTACAGTTGGTAAATCGTGACTCACAAAATAATCACTCATCTCAGCATGAAAAGCTTTCAAGTCATCTAAGACTTGTCTTGGGACTGCAACTCTTCTGTTACCAGCATCCGTTTTTGCACTGTTCTTACAAACAATCTCGCCCTTAATCCCAAGTTTCTTATTTCCAGCTTTCCACATTAGCGTTTTATTGACGATAATTTCATTAGCATCAAAATCTAAATCATTGATCGTCAAAGCTAGAAGCTCGTTGATTCGAAGTGCAGAAGCTAATAGTGTGTCGCATATAACCTTAAATCTTCGATTTGCTCGAGTATCAGGAAGAGTATCAAGATAGTTCAGCCAAATAGCCAAGTCATCTCCATGCAATACCATGATTCTCTCCTTTACAACCTTCGGTTTTGGAGGGATTTTTACTGTCCTAGCTGGATTCTGAGAAAGTTCGAAATTTGTAATCCCATAATCGAAAATATCACTAAGCTTATAGATAACTGCACCGAAATCTTTGGCGTGTCCCTTTTTGGATTTTTTAACACCCGATTCAACAGACTTTTTAGATTGTAGAGCTAGCTCGTTAACCCAAATCTGAATATCAGCAGATTTAATCTCTTCAGGCTTATATTCTCCAAACTTAGGGATAAGATAGGTATCAAGATAGCTTCGAACTCGGTTGATCGTATTCTGAGAAGTCACCCAAGTTACAAAACTTACAAACCACGCTTCTGCTAATTCCTCGAAGTTATTAATCGACAAGGTCTCTTTTAGAGTTGATCCCTTCGCTTCAAAATCAATCCGAGCTTGAATGATTTTCCTATCCAGACTTTTTAGAGTTTTAGCAGTTATAGATGATGTAACTTTTTTTCCAGTCTTAACATCTACACCAATATACACACCACGTTGCGTATAGCTAATAGTTCCATTACTCTTGGTAGTTTTAATGACTTTTCGATTGTTGTGAATGATAGTTTCTTTCTGCATAGTAGCCTTTCACGTTCGGATATATAAAAGGCTAAAACAACAACCTCACATATTTCATGTGATATTACTATTTTAGCACATTTTAAATATTATGGAGTCAAATAATCTATTACATCATTCATCTTATAATAGACTGTTCTAGTTCCTTCAATGGGTGGCTCAAGTCTTTTTAGTCCTGTATTTTCCCAAGATTTTAAAGTGTTTGGAGAAATCTTAAAAAGCGAAAGTAATTCTTTTTGAGTGAGAATATTGTAATGCTTATTTTCATGATTATGATTCTGAGCCAACATTGTCAAAGAAATTAATAATCTCTCAATCTGAATTAATTTCGTTAATTCACTAGAAGTCATCGATCCAGATCTCCATCTCTTTTTTTATTATTTTTCTTAGGCTGCATGAGCAACTTACTTTTTTCCAGATCTTTAAATTGTTCTTCTCTCTTGCTATATCGCATAGAATCAAGAAGTCTCGAGAAGAAGTAAGTTTTTTGTATAAGCAGACGAAGTAGATCAGGGTCATTTTTACGAGCATAACTCACTAAACTACCAAATTCAGTGAATCCCATTGTATCGATAATGTCAAGGGCGTAGGCTAATAGAGACTCATAATCATTTTCTAGTAGAAATTTTTTGCGATCAAATCCACAACCAGATTCAATATCATTCGGATCATACTTAGTTTTTTCTGGATTCTCAGCGTGAGTGAAGTAATTATACAATCCTGAAGCAGACATGACAATTTCAACATGTGAAGGAGTATGTAGTTTTTCAGTCAACAATTCAGAAACTTGTGAGTAACTTTTTAGAGAATCAAAGAATAAAACACCATGTTTGTGAGGCTTTTTCAGTTCTCCTGTTTCTTTGTTGACATCTTTATCATGCCATGGACTTAGCGCATAAGGAACTTGTGTACCATCAAGAATATCCAAATAATCTGATGGAGCACTATCTCGATACATTATGAACGTCCATTTATTTGAGCGTCGATTTTTCACCATGATTTTTTACCTCTTAAATTACTAATTTAAAAATTTTCGATAGATGATTTTCGGTATATATGGACTCCCTTTGTTTAATAATAAACATTTGATTGCTTGTTGCTTGAAATTTAACATCATTTATACCTCTGTCTAATTTATTTTTTTAAAAATTTTTAAAAATTTCAGTGTAATGGCTAAAACATTTGCTTATTGATCATTGTTCTAATGGGTCGTAGTGGGTTCCATTAGAAGGATGGTGTTTTAAGAAAATAGAGTGTATTTGACATTCACTACGTGTGTCAAACACTCTATTTTCACTACCTTTTTGAACCTTTATAAAACAATTTATTTCCAATTCTCACCGGAGATGAAAAATAAAAATTAGTATTGTAATTCGAAATTTCTTCTTTTATATGTGACTCCATACTTCTAAAAATTTGCTGAGATTGCTGAGATACCGGATATTTTAGAACAACTACTACGCTTTCATTTCTTACATCAACAATACTGCCCGCAACAGATTTATTAAAATCCTGTAAAATTGGATTTTTTTGAAAACTATTTACACTACTTGGGATAGTCTCGTGTTGTATTAAAAAATAACGTAGTCTCATAGTTTGTTTCACTGATTCAAAAGAGTTAGATATTTCGTCTGTTTTATATCTATCTGTCAGTTCAATTGCTAATAAAGTTAACAGAAGGAAGAATAGCATAATAGCAACTAACAAAAATATCATAGATACCAAATACAATTTATTTTGGATTACGACAATTTTTCTTGAAAAAACTTCATTATCAAACAAAATTATTAAAAGACGAGAAGTTATACTCAAGACAGTATTAAGAATTACAAAAACCAGTAGATATCTAGATAAATTGAATGTCTTCTGAAAAAATGTTTTCTCCATTATAAAATTCCTTTTTTAGTGTAGTAAGTTGGACATAATAATGGTAAAACTTGATAGGGATGCTCATTATCAATGATTTGAATCAAGCCTGTACCTTTGCCAATAGGAATGACTATCCCCTCTGGATCAAGGTCTGGGAACAAAAATTGCGTTGTTTTCTTATTGATGTTTCCAATCTGAATCAACACATTCAGTTGCTCCCGAACGGAAACTGGGATTGTGTTAAAATCAAATCTTTGGCTAATCAAGAATAAGTGGATCCGGGTAGCTCTCCCGAGAAGTGCAACTTGGGACAGTAGTGAAAAGAATGACTCTTTTATCGTTTTATTGACACCTTCAGAAAGCGCGAGAACTTCGTCTATTACAATAGTTAAATGCTTAAACTCTTGGTCTGAATTATCATAGAGAATTTCTTGACGTTCTTGGATAAGATTCAAACATGAGCTTAGATTTTCATTTATCTCCGATACAAAATCTGACTTTGAACGATTGCGCTGAGGATGTATGACTGCAATCCCATTTTCACGTGCCCACCTAGATGGGGTATCGAATTTGGGATCGACAATGATTAAATCAGAGAAATTTTTCAGCAAGCTTAAAAAGTACGTCAAAGCATAAGATTTTCCAGAACCACTATTTCCTGCGATAGCTATAGAGGTTACTTTGTTATAGTCAAGAGTAAGATTTTTCATGATTGGAATGATATTATCTTCTTGTTTCAAAACAAATTGATCCAAATCCGGAATTACAAGCCTTTCAGAAATCCCTTCTTTCCATGGGAAGAACAAACCTCGTTGAACATGGATATCATCTGTTTCAAGAGCAAGAAAGTATGCTGAATTCTGTTTGAGAACCGTATATTTCGGATAGAGTGCTGCATTAGCAATCAGAAAAATTTTCTGATAAAGTTCATCATCTATGATGTATCCGGCTGGCAATCGTGGGATAAATAGAAAGCCATCTTGCTTGATACTGACTGCAAAACTGTTAGAAAAGCTAGTTTCTCCCTGCATAATACTCCCAAGCACCATGTTCAGGGCTTGAAGCAAGTATTGAGCAAGCTCTTTAGTAGTCATCATTTGACCTCTTTAACACTGTTCGCACGGAAATAGACATTGTAGCCGACCTCGCAGGCTTCAAGATTGTCAAAATCAACCATGGCTAAATAAGGCGGAAGCTCAACCTCAGATTCAAATTTAACCTGGAAAGGAGGTAACCCTTTTTGAGAGAACCATGCCTTGTGCCCGATGATTTCGCCTGTAGGTTGCCCATCTTCGAATTTGATTTGCGCTTCAAACTCTGTACTTAGGCAGTGAATTGCTTGTTTCTGATCTACATATTGCTTTGCAGTATTGGCTGAATAGCCATTTTTACGATTATTTGTACGCATAATTAATTTCTTCCTTTCAGAATAAAAGCAGGAATCAGCAACTTCCTGTTGAATGAGTAAAAGATTTGCAATTCTTTTAGTTATCGATTGTCAAAGCTTTGCTGTTCTTTGATGATTTTATTATATCTTGTATTTTATTCTGTAAATTTTTAATTCTGTTCTTAATTTCTACTCATTTGAAGAACGAAATAAAAAACAACCAGACACTTAAGTATCCGGTTGAAAGTTATATTTCTATAAAAAGGTTTCAAGTTCTTCCCATTTTATAAAGTTAATGTAGTTATTTTGGTAACGTACCAAATCATCAATGAGTTTTAAAATTACTTTATTAAATTCTTCTTGAAATAAATTGGAAGTTTGACTATTAACTGTTAAAATTCCAGAAATTTTTTCATTTGTTCTATTTAAATTGTGAACATCATTAAATGTTTCAGGAGTTTCTAATACTCGTTTTAGGAGCTCTGTAATCTTAACTTTTTTAGTCTGATTAATAAATGGCATCTCGTGATAATCTATCGATTCAATTCCTTCGAAATATTTTTTCTTATCCCATTCTAGAATACGTTCAATTGTAGTAGCTTGACTTGCATCGTTAATAAATCTGGCCATTTCTTGTATTGCTTCTTCGCTTTGTTTCCCCCCAGTGAATGAAATTGTTTTTGAAGGAAGATAAAATTCTTCAAGTGGCACATCTTCTAGATATGAGTTTGGAATATTTGTGACAAGATGTTCATCTATAAGATTATCCACCATAAAACCAATTTTAAAAATACTATTAGTTTTTAATTTTTCCAAAGAAGTAGGTACAATACTTTTTGCAAAATCATTATAGTACCATATTGTAAACTCTTTATCTATTTGATTAAATTTAAATTGTTGATTAGACTCATCAAGTACCTTTTTAACTACGTGTTCTTTAAAAGATAGAATTATTTTATTCTTCATTAATCTCCAAAATATTTCAAACATAGATTCAAAGTCAATTTCTGAATCCGTAACATTGGCTTCAAATCTTTTAATTTTGTACCACCTATTAAAATCCGAAAAAATCCGAAAAATATTAGTTATAACTGTCGTTACATCTAAAGGAAAAGTGTCTTCTAATCCAATGCTTGACGCAATTTTAAGAAATATTTTTTTTAAGATTAATTCTAACTCTTTATCATTCCCAAAAATCAATCTTTCTTTTTCAATCCCAAAATAATCTGAATACTCACATAATATAGAATAAGTAACGAAATTGCCACTAGTAGTATTTTTCCCATTCTCTATACGATTTACAGTACCTTTTTGAGTGGAGATCAGATCAGCTGGAGTATTGCCTCTTAATTTTTTGAAACGTTTTGAAATATCGCATATCAATTCCGTCTCGATACTCAAACTAGATTTTTCAAACATAATTAATTACTCCTCCACCTCAAATTTAGGCAAACTATTAATTAGATCAACCGTTTGTACAGATACATTGATGATTCTCAATAGTAAATTGAAGATATATTTTTCATCTTCACTATAGTCGTTTGGGTCATCTGTAATTCCTGATTTTTTATCAGTTTTAACCTGATACTGATCTATTATCCATTCAATAGCAGAGCGCCCATTCACAACATATTCATAGGCCTTTTCGGGAATATTACTTATAGTGATATCACTGTTAAATATGATTGTAGATAAATCATTCACTGATTTACCATTTTCATCACGTTTCTTAGCGAATCTCATCTTGGTTACTTTGTAGCTCGGATTAACAAGAGGTGTAATTTCAACTCCATCATAAACAGGGACCTCTTCGTAGTTGAGATGTAGATCCATTAAAGCTTTACCAACTTCAACATATCTATCTGTATTTTTTACAATTGGAATTCTTGCGAGATCTTTCTTCAAATCGTTAGCATACTTTTCTTGATATTCTTTAGAGTTGAGTAACCCATAGACATAAGCAAAGGTGTCATCCAAATTTAAACCTAGCTTATCAGCAAATTCCTGATTCATATTATCGTTATTTTGGAACAATGATGTTTCATCAACTTCGTTGTCAAAACGCATGAAACCTTGAGAACCAGCAGACATAGAATTCATATCAGGAATAGTATCACAAACTAATACTGAAAAATCTTTTGTAGAACCTCTTCCACTAGTTGTAATTACAAGGTTTCTGTCTCCAAATTTTTTGTAATATTTTCCTACTCTATGCACAAAATCTTTGTCATAATATAACCATTTTTTTGTAAATGGTCTATATAAATAAGGGACTTCTTGACTATGATAAATGTGTCTTACTCCTTTTAAAGCTTGTCTCTTTAATTCACTTGTCCATTTAACTATAGCTTCATTTATAGTTAATGAATTTTCACGCTCATCACTAGGTAAATCAGAAACTTTTTTCACCTCGTTGTTATAATTTTCTATTAAAGTCTTGACTTTGTTGCTCAATTTATTTTTATTGAAACCCGTCACCCAAATATCTCGGTTAGTATTTATTCCAAGAGAATTTGAGATAAACACAGAACCACAATCTCCAACTAGAGAAGAGTACTTCTGATAATTTGGATCTCGTTGGTTGAGCCAATCAAAATTACCATCAGGTATTATATTCTTCCATGCTATCTTTGATACATCTCCATATTTGGAAATAATATTTAATTTTTCTTTTCGTGATAGATAATCACCTATGTCATGGTAATGAAGTTGGTGACTATTTGAGCCATCTTTTACAAGGATTGAAATCGCAACAGGCGTACGACTACCGGAACCGAAAATTTTCCCTCCTTCCCTACGTGATTGCTCCCCTACTGTTCTCTGATCTCCTCTTAAATTAAAGATATATAGATGATTAAATTCTTCGTAGAGAGTAGCACGTAAACCATCCGCAGAATTAGTATTAAGGTAGCTACCATTTGTCACGAAACCAATCACACCTTTGTTTTCCAACCTATCTGACGCCCAACGAAAAGCTTTAACATAAGAATCGTAAAGACCTTTTGAAGTAACTGAATTGCTGGTTTTAACATACGTGTCAGATAATCGTTTATCTAATTTTGGATAAGAGATATTCTGGTTATTATCATTTTCACTATTCTGACCAATAGAGTATGGAGGATTCCCAATAATAGCAGTAATTGGTTTCTCTTGTTGACGCTTCAAACGTTTGTCATTTGTACCAAAGAATGAATCGTCAAGAGTGTCTTCAGTTTCTGTTGATTCAAAGGTATCCGTTAAAACGATTCCTTCAAATGGTGTATACGGTTCATCACCATTAATTTCATCAAATACAGCTTCGATATTAATGGCAGCAATGTAATAGCTTAGAAGAACAATTTCATTAGCATGCAATTCTTGTGTATAATTTCTTAGAATGTCATCAAAGGTAATTTCACCACTATCCATTAGTGATTTCAAGTAATGCAATGTTCTAGTGATAAATGTTCCAGTTCCAGTAAATGGATCTAAAATATGGACATTTTCACTAGCCAAGGATTTGTTAAAGTGCTTTCTCAAAACAACATCGACAGATTTAACTATAAAGTCTACAACCTCAACAGGAGTAAAGACAATACCTAAACGTTCAGTTGTAGATTTGAAACCTGTGGAGAAAAATTTATCGTAGAGTGTAATGATAATTTTTTGTTTAGCTTGTGCATTATCAATCCCTTCAGCACGTAAGCGAACGGAATCGTAGAATGGCTGAAGCTCTTTTTGCTCTTTCTCAAAACCAAATTGTGATAATTCTTCTACAATTTGTTCCATGGCAGAACTTACTGGATTGTTCTTAACAAAACTGTATTCTCCAAAAAGTGCATCAAAAATTGGTAAAGTGATTAAGTGTTGCGCCAACATTTCAATCGCTTGACTTTGGTCAATCGATTTATTGATATTGTGTTGTAAGCTATGAAGAAATTTATCAAAAGCAGATTTACTATCAGGATTTTGTTCTAAGATGAACTCAATTCCTTGAATGTGACGTCTAGCAATATCAGCAACATCTTTAGACCAATCCTCTAGATAACGTCTATCGCCGACCTTTTGGACAATTTTACCATAGATTGCCCCTTCGACAGCTTCCCAGTCTAGTTCTAATTCTGTCTGATAAGCAACTGTCGGTTCTTTCACATAACCATCATTAAAATTAGGATCGTCTGGTGCCGCACCCACTCCAATAACTTGGATATTTTTAGGCTTCTGTTTGTTTAATTCCAGTTTATTAATAGTTGCTTCAAAGCGTTCATCAACTGAACGCAAAGCGTTTAACACCTGCCAGATAACATCGTATGTTTTATTATTGTCTAAAATTGTTTCTGGCGTTTCACCCTCAGGAACTACAATAGGTAAAATAATGTAGCCATAATCTTTACCTTCAAATTTTCGTATAATTCGACCGACAGCTTGAACGATATCTACCTGTGATTTGCGAGGTGAAAGGAAGATAATGGCATCTAGGTTAGGGACATCAATTCCTTCTGTTAGGAAGCGAACATTTGATAAAATACGTGCTGAATCTTCTGGTAAATCGTCACTTGCTAACCAATCTAATGCTTCATTTTTTTCAAGGGCGTTCATACTGCCATCTACATGACGAACATTTACAGAATAACCTTCATCACTATTTAGATAGTCATTAACAACATTCTCAAATTGTTGTGATAAGCGTTTGCTATCTTCAATGGTTCGTGAGAAGGCTATTGCTCTTTGCATTGGTTCTCCAGAAACTTTATCCGAAAAACTTTCTCGCTTAATCATTCCATTCCATACACCAATGATACGCCCCACATCATCAATATTCAGTCCATTTTCGGAATCAGCAAGAGATTTTTGCATGTCTTTTTGAACAACTGTTTCATCAACTGCCAAAACCATCAGTTTATAATCAGTTAGGATATCGTGACTAATAGCATCTCCAAACCCTAAACGATAGAATACGCTACCGTATAGGGTTTCATCATCCATACTAGAGATGACAATTGAATTTTCTTCTGCTTTTTTTTTGGCATCACTACCATATAATTTTGGTGTTGCTGTTTGGTAAAGACGCTTAGTCCCTTTGACATTTAGATTACTATGTACTTTTGTAAATGAAGATGCTTCATCTCCTAAAGCTTTTGCTCCTGTAGTTCGGTGAGCTTCATCTGCAATAATCAAATCAAATTCTGGGAAACCGTCCTTTTGAGCTTTTCCAAGAACTTCAATTGACTGGTAAGTTCCAAAAACAACTAATAGTTCTTTTTTGGGTCTTGTCATTAATTCTAGATAGTTCTCAACAACCTTTTTTGAAGAAGTTGTTGCTGGATAACCAATATCACTAGCCTTGATAGCTATATTGGACTCATCTTGCTTGACACTACCACGACTTGCGTTTCTATCGCTAGTAACTGCCATCGAAGACATGGTCATTTCTGTATCATTATTCCAACCTCTTAAAGTCTGAGTAAGAAGCTGAATACTAGGCACCAAATAAAGAATCGTATATTGTTCTTTAGACGCCTCTCTTGCCATTGCTTCGGCAATTTTTAAACTTGTAAAAGTCTTACCTGTTCCTGGAGCCATTATAAGTTGTCCACGATCATTTTCTCTAAAATGATTCAATGCAGACTGAATCGCACTCTCTTGATAATATCTTAATTTCTTTTTAGCTTTAACAGTGACTACTTCTGGTGATTCAAAGGAGAATTTTGACCAATCAATCTGAGAATTTCTAAGATCTGAAAGACCAATACGAATAACATCACTACGATCTGCTAGAGCTTTTTCAGCGTTTTTGCCCCATTTATCAGTAGAAGCAACGATAATACCTGATTCGTAATAGTCTTTTCCAAGCTCCCCTAAAAAAGAATCAATATTAGACTTTTGGATACTATGATTATAGAATTTTGCCTGAATCGCTACTAATTCACCAGTATACTTTTCAGCAACTAAATCTACTCCAAGATCAACTTTAGGTATTCCAAATTCCTCTGGAACATCTGCTAGCATCCATACATTCTTAAACTCATTCTGGTATGTTGGTTCATTTTGAAAATAGGCACGTGCTAAATACTCAAAATATGTTCCTCGATCTCGCTGTGTTTCAGCAAGTTCATTAATCTGATGTACTAGATTATCAAAAGTCATTTTATTTCTCCGTTTTGAAAGATAAACTATTATTTAATTGGTAGTAGACCAAAAGCTTACAATACTGTTTTTGTTACTATTATACCATACTTAGATACTTCATATTATTGCTATTTATATCAGTAAAATAGCAACTATAAGAATAGTTGCTACAGGGTTTTATGAAGAAGTTTAATTTATAGTTGAATTACCTTTAATAGCTTAGAATGGGTTATTTTCCCATTAAAAAATAATGATTTTTCCTCAATTGTAGAGATAAAAGCTATTCTAGCAGGAACAGATTTTTCCTTAGAATTATTTACATCGAAATCTGACTCACGAGGAATAAAGTTTAATTCATCTCGTAAATAATTGAAAACAACTATTGGAATTTTTAAACTACATAGATAATACCTAGTTTCATCATTTCGAAAAAGTCTTAGGTGAAAGTTGTCCCACTTATCTTGCGCTATAAACAATCTGCATTCTCCATAGTACATTACTAGGTGGTCAGATTCTTCCATCTTTCGTAACTGTAATGACCTTCTAGGCAAGTATTTTCTAGTCCCGTTTTCATTTGTCAATTCGTAATTCCCATCATCATCTTCATCAACATCATCATTAGGATTCTGATTTTGAGGTAGATTTAGCACAGCTACTCTGTCTTCTAAAATACGTTCTAACATTTGTTCAGCTCTATCAGGAGCAATTTGATCATAGAATACTTTTAATTCTCGTTTTGTTGCAGAATTAAGTAAGTACTCGCAATTTTCAGTATGATGTGAGTTTGGATAAGCAGCAAGGTAAATACTATTACTATTACTATTCTCATGTATAGATAATCGTACTTGTCGACACCCAGGACATAGTAGCTGACCTCTGTATTTGTTTCTTGTTACTTGTTTGTTTTTATAAAATTCCTCTTCTAGTACGTGAAGTTCAAGCACTTCATTGTTGTACATACAATACTGATATTTATTTGTTTCAGGCATAATTATTCCTTTCTAGTTATATAGATAAATACTTGCATTGCATAGGTTAATATATATTATAACATAGTAAATAAAAAAAGTCTAACAAATAGGTTAGATGTTGCTAACATTCAACATAAAGTATAGGAAATACTAGCCAAAAGATCATAGTAATTAATATGTTTAGGATATCTCTCGTACGTTCTAATATATTAAGTTTGTTCCAGAAGATTTTATTATTTTTGTTATTAATAATTTTTTAAACGACGTATAATTGATTACTTAGAAATAGTTGTTTATTATTACCAAAAATCTAAATCTTGACATATTAATGGTATAATAACATAGAGGAATTACTATGGAAGATAATTTAAACCCTAATATTGATCCACGAATAAAATTTAAACTGCTGCCACCAGCTACTATTATTAAAAATTTTGTTGACGGAGAGTCTGATTGTAATTATGAGAACTATTTGTTAGAGCTACTTAATAAGTCATCTCATTTTAAAAAAAAGGGACAATCTCTTTTCTCTAAACCGTTAAATGAAAATAATGGTCAATGTGATGCAATATCGAAAAATTATGAAATAGACTTTAAATTATTATCATCTAGCACTAGATTACAAGCTAGTCATTTGTTTTCTCCAGGTATTAGCAATGACGGTGACGGTATAATTGGTATTCATGAAAGTAAAAAGAAATTCGGTGAAGTAAAAGCTACTCAGATCCATGTGGCATTCAGAACAAGAGATATATCGGAGCTTACTCAATTAGGGGAAAACTCCTTAAATATTAGAAAGTATGGTATTGAAAGAGATATCATAAAAGTGTTGAAAATGCTTGAAAAACAGAAAAACCTTTTATTATTTTTTCCATATTCGTTTGAGCTGATTGATATACTCGAGACTGATAATCCGGATGATATTATTGTAAGCGCGTTAAATTATGATTTCAAATCATTATTTGAATACAGAGATTTAAAAGCGAGGGAATTTGATACCTATTTTGTAACTATATTTCAAGATAGATTTTATATTTTTTCTATTCTAGACGATACCCTCTGTTTAATCGAGAAAGTAGATTATATGTCACTGCCTACATTTATTAAGTTAAAGAATTACCATTTATAAGGAGAACGAACTATTGATCAATCCAGATTTTTACAAAAGACTAGCAAAGATATTCTGTGGGGATGAGATGGAGCTGTTTACTTATAAATCAGGACCTCAGCTAGTTTCTTTTTTCAATACCCATTTCCATACTCAAGATAGTTATGGTCATGGTTTTCCTACAAGATGGATATATGTGAATGACAAGCTGTTGGACTTTTCATCTAGAGGTATTATCAATTCATTTTTCAACCTTATACTCAGCAAACAATATCTTTTAACAGAGCGTCAGATAAGCGAAGTGGATGCTTTAGAGCAGCAGCAGAAAATAATAAATGAATTAGATAAAATTTGTTCTGTTTATTCTTTAAAAATCTCAAAAAAGGGGAATGAGTTTTATTTAGTGGAAATTGATGCAGATTTAGTTGAGATTGGGAAAGGGGGCTTCGCTGATATTTATTTCCAAAAATCTACAGGATTGGTGTTAAAAAAGTTAAATGAGGAATCTGTTAGACGTGAGGCTTTGAGAAGTAGATTTAAGAGAGAGTATGAAATAACCAAATCTTGTTCTGATATTGAAAATGTTATCAGAGTGTATGATTTTGATAGTGGTAGTTACTCCTACACAATGGAAAAAGCTGATTATACATTGGCTGATTATATTGAAGCAAGTGAGCTGACAGAGGATTCTAAACTCAATATATTGCGTCAAATACTTCACACTATGTCTCTTGTCCACCAAAGAGATGTTCTGCATAGAGACTTAAGCCCAACTAACATCTTTTTTGTGAATGGTGTAATCAAAATTGCTGATTTTGGTTTAGGGAAAAATCTAAATACTCTAACATCTCATCAAACAATGGATACAGCTTCATTTGGTCAACTATTTTATTGTGCACTAGAACAATTGGCTCTCTTAAAAGATGCAGATAAACGAAGCGATGTGTATTCACTGGGACGTATTATTAATTTTGTTATGACTAAGAATCCTAATATTTTTTCTCATTCACTCCGTTCTGTTAGTGAAAAAGCTACTAATTTAGAACCTGATTATAGGTATCAAGATGCTACTGAAATGTTGAATGCATTAAATGCATGGTTGAGAATTAGAAGCGACGATGCTTTTAAGAAGACAATATGGGAAAAAATTAGCAACGGTGTTTTTGATGACGACATAGAAAACTATATCTATGAAATGCCAGCAAGAGAGTTATGTCAAGCATGTATAAAAAAAAGTAATGTTTTTATTGAAAGCTTAATGATCTTTATGAAGTTAGATGATACACATGCGATTTATATCATTCAGACGATTCATTCTAACTACGAGCAATATTTGAAACGATTTGAAGATGCAGACTCTTTTGCTACCCTTTCTTATAGAGTTCTAAAGGAACAATTTTCATTCAATGTTAAAGAAGTGGCTGCTCAGATTTTACACTATGTAGCCTATGAAGTTGGGCGCTTTTCTGCTCAGCGTAATGTAGATAACTTGATTGAAAATGGGATTGAACCAATGATTGAATCCATATTAGAAAGATAAATCAGGAGGAAATGTAATGACAAATGATGAATATTTCAATGAAATAGAGACATATTTTAATAAATTAAGAGAATATCGTGAAGAATCAAAGTCAATAGCTACAGATATTATTGGTGAAAATTTTACTAAAGATGATATGTTTTTTATTTCTGCACTTAACAGACGAGTTCAATTTATTGATGGAATAATAGACTTATTAAGAACGAGAAATCTGACTTGTGCAGGAATTTTAGTACGAACACAACTTGATAACCTTATGAGAGTTTTTGCAGCTTTTATATCAGAGGACAGAAGATTATTTATTAAAGAGACATTAAGTGGTACACCTATTAGAAATTTGAAAGATAATCAAAACAATAAGATGACTGATTGCATTCTTAAGAAAAGGATATCAGAGTATTATCCTGAGATTGAAGAAATTTACAATAAATCATCTGGTTATGTTCATTTGTCTGAAGTCGCATTTCATCAGGCGTTTTGGACAGATCAATCTGATGGAGATTTTCGAATTAGACTTTCAGTTGGCTTGGCTCCTAGAGAAGAACTAAATCCTATTCTAATTGAGTGTGCTGAAGTATTCTGTTACTTTACAGAGATTGAATATGGTTTTTACCAAAAAATCATTGATTCAAAAAAAATTTTTGATAATAAACAAAAAGAGATTTAAAAATTAATGTAAACTATTTTTAAATTGAAATATCAATCTTGATAAAAATAGAAGAATCAATAATAAGGTAAAATAAATTATGACGACAGAAAATATAGATTCAAAAATCACATTAATGTCAATTGTTCATGATAGATACGGTGATGAATTAAACATTCGTGATTGGAATTGTGAGTTTAAAAAATGGGAAATGCAGTTGATTTTAGATGGTCAATATTATAAGTTTTTGGATAAAGTAAAAATGGATTGTAGAGTAGACCAAAAACCTATATATCGGGATAATCCAATAATGTGGAAGATTATACTTAGAAAAGAACCTAAAACTAACTATTTCGTATCTGCCCTAAATAATATTCAGCACAATAATACTGAAGTAAATTCTACTTCAGAAGTGACTTCTAAGGACAAGGGTCATTTTATTGCTAAGTCATTTAAAAAATTCTTACTTACAACGAAAGAACTTGAAGCCAATAAAGCACTAACTAATCAATTTTTTGGTAGAAATAATATAAGTAATATCTCACTTCAAGATTCTAAAGCAAATCGGAATTGTAGGAAATATGTTGGACAGCTAAAATTCGAACAACAAATTCTAGATTATCTAAAAAAAAGTACGAATACAGATGTAGAGGTTTACTATGAAATCGAAGAAATAACTATCGAACAGAAGATATTAGGTCGCAGAATATTCATTAATTGGAATCAAAGTGATGAAGATGATATTCATGTATTTATTCCAGAGGAACGTGATTGAGTATTTATACGAATATTAAAAAAGAGCAATGTTGCTCTTTTTTGGTTTTTAACATATTGCGTATTTGTAAATTACATTTTATTTTAATGAAAATATTTTTGTACAATTTTCTTCAAAACTTGATTCCAACATATCTGTAAATTATTTAGGATTCTTCCATTTCACTATAAGCGGACTTTTTCAATTATTTTTATTATTTACATCAATTCGAGGTAGTAATTTTGTAATTTCATCAAAAGCAGACTCTTTCATATCCATAAACTTTCTATAGTTTGGAACTGATATCACATTTCCGTCGGTTATTCCTCCTCCTATTGGTCGTAACTGACAGTAAAAGAAATTTTTTTCTAGTTTTTCCATAACATTATTAGCAAAATCTTCCCCCATTGCTTCTTTAAATATTTTTCTAAACAATTTCTCCCATGCCGCATCATATTTACGAAAAACAAAAACCGGTTTTTGCGATTCCTTATTATATAAATATTTATAGATTCTTCTCAGTACAATGAACGCACCCAACTTGGATAAGTCTGAATTGAAAATAATCTTTTCACCAATGCCATTTTCACCTAAATCAGGTTGAGCACATGAAAAAGGATAAATTTCTAAATTACATATTTGTTGAGCAATATTTTCAATTTCCTTTTGCTTTCCTTCCAGTTCTATAAAATCTAATACCTTATTTATCTGAATAAGTTGAGAATAATACTCTCTCAAATAGTAATAATTTTCTAACAGATTTTTTTGACTTTTTTTAGACTTGTTTTTGAAATCGAACTTAGATTTTAAATCAAACATATGTTTAATTTCACTCATTAAATTGCTTTGATCACTATAAATGATATCTTTGACGTCTTTAAGACTTTTTAATTTATATCTTCTTTCTATAATTGATTTAATATCAATTTCCTTTTCCTTTTCCTTTTCTTTATATCCTTTTAAGATCTTTTTAATATTTTTAATAGTTTTCTTTTTTTCAGTACCAGCTATCAAAATCTCGGTTTTTCCATAATATCCTTTTAGGCTTGTTTCCTCGAGACCTTTATCAATTTGATTATCTTGATAAGCACCTAAATAGCCTCTAGGATTTTCTAAACAGTGGAAAATAGTAGCTGTATCTATATCTCCATGAAAATGAGTTGGAATTTGGTAGCGCATATTCAAATGACTACCTGCTTTTTCTATTTCTTTTTTTAAGTCATCCGGTAGAATCTTCAGCCAAGAGAAGTCCATACTTGTTTTAGACTTCTCAACTTCTGTTATAAATTCATTAATCAGATTGTTACCCTTATTTTGATGCCAAGGGCTAAACTGTCCTAAAAATTTTTTCTTATCATTAAAGTAAAAAAACTCTCCGTCGTTTTGGGGTATGATTTTGTTAAAATAATTTTCTAAATCTGATTTTAATTGTTCCAAATCTTGATCTTCATGATTTTTCATGATATGTCCATCCTACTTTATTGATTTTTTACTATTAATTCTTTAAACCTATTATACTACAGTATTTCTACATTAGTTCAAAATCAATTTTCTAGAAATTGAATAATTTATTACATTTAATTTTGTTGTGAAGTTAGTTCTTCCTGTTTATTATCTCATGATCTAATCTAATATTTCATTTATCTATATAAGAAAATTATTGATTTAGCTTATAAGAAACACCCTAGTTCATTGTGAACTAGGGTGTTTCTTATATATCCGAACATCTAATTTATTTCACAAAAAATGTAGTCAAAAATGTAGTCATTCGGTTGATTTTTATTGCAATACATTGAAATTTAAAAATTCAAGGATCGCCTTAAATCAAGGTTTTTTCGTTTCTACTGAAACGTAATGACCTACTATTTAACTTCTGTAAACACAACGTGTTTGCGAAGTTTTGGTGAGTATTTCTTCAATTGAAGACGGTCTGGAGTGTTACGTTTGTTTTTAGAAGTAAGGTACAAGCGTTCACCAGATTCTTTGTGTTCAAGTGTAATATTTACGCGCATGGTATCTCCCTTCTATTATTCAGCTGATGCAGCTTTAGCGATCTTACGTCCTTTGTAGTATCCTTTAAGTGATACACGGTGTGAACGTGAGTAATCTCCAGTTGCTTCGTCAAAGTTTACAGATGGAGCTGTTACTTTGTAGTGCGTACGACGTTTGTTTTTCTTCGCTTTTGATGTGCGACGTGCAGGTACTGCCATTTCGTTATTCTCCTTTTAAGATATAAATTCAATTAGGTTTGATTTTCATCAACTTTAACAGTATAACAAAACTTTTTTGTAAAGTAAAGTTACTTGACAAAAAAATTGAAATTTTTGGGAAAAGTTTCTTCTCCCTAGTTGATCTCAAAGTTTGGATCTGTCTTTGGGCCTTCTTTTATGCTATAATGGTAAAAAATGAAACGAGAGGAATGACATGACAGAATTAGACAAACGCCATCGTAGTAGTGTCTACGATAGCATGGTAAAATCTCCCAACCGTGCCATGCTTCGCGCGACGGGAATGACCGATGAAAGTTTTGAGAAACCGATTGTCGGAGTGATTTCGACATGGGCGGAAAATACTCCTTGTAACATCCACCTCCACGATTTTGGAAAACTGGCCAAAGAAGGTGTGAAAGATGCAGGAGCTTGGCCGGTCCAATTTGGCACCATTACAGTTGCGGACGGGATCGCTATGGGGACACCAGGGATGCGCTTCTCCTTGACGTCACGTGATATCATTGCGGATTCTATCGAAGCTGCTATGGGTGGTCACAACGTCGATGCCTTTGTAGCCATCGGGGGCTGTGATAAGAACATGCCTGGTTCGATGATTGCCATTGCCAATATGGATATCCCTGCGATCTTTGCTTATGGTGGGACCATTGCCCCAGGGAATCTCGATGGAAAAGATATCGACTTGGTTTCTGTTTTCGAAGGAATCGGGAAATGGAACCACGGTGATATGACCGCTGAAGAAGTGAAGCAACTAGAATGTAACGCCTGCCCTGGCCCTGGTGGCTGTGGTGGGATGTATACGGCCAACACCATGGCGACAGCGATTGAGGTCCTTGGGATGAGTCTTCCTGGTTCCTCTTCTCACCCTGCTGAATCGGCTGATAAAAAAGCCGATATCGAAGAAGCAGGTCGTGCTGTTGTCAAGATGCTGGAAATGGGACTCAAACCATCGGATATCTTGACCCGTGAAGCCTTTGAAGATGCCATTACTGTCACCATGGCGCTGGGTGGTTCTACCAATGCCACTCTGCACTTGCTTGCGATCGCTCACGCGGCTAACGTGGACTTGACCCTGGAAGACTTCAACGATTTCCAAGAGCGCGTGCCTCATTTGGCGGACTTGAAACCTTCAGGGAAATATGTCTTCCAAGACCTTTACAATGTCGGTGGTGTGCCAGCCGTCATGAAATACCTTCTTAAGAATGGTTTCCTTCATGGAGATCGCATCACATGTACTGGTAAGACTGTTGCTGAGAACTTGGAAGCCTTCGCTGATTTGACACCGGGTCAAAAAGTCATCATGCCACTTGAAAATCCAAAACGTGCGGATGGTCCATTGATCATCTTGAAAGGGAACTTGGCTCCAGAAGGGGCGGTTGCCAAAGTATCAGGTGTGAAAGTTCGTAACATCACGGGTCCTGCTAAGGTCTTTGACTCAGAAGAAGCTGCCATTGAAGCCGTTCTTTCGGATGAAATTGTGGATGGCGACGTTGTCGTTGTCCGTTTCGTAGGTCCTAAGGGTGGTCCTGGTATGCCGGAAATGCTGTCCTTATCATCTATGATCGTTGGGAAAGGTCAAGGGGACAAGGTGGCCCTCTTGACAGATGGACGCTTCTCAGGTGGGACTTATGGTCTCGTTGTCGGTCACATTGCGCCTGAAGCTCAGGTTGGTGGCCCAATCGCCTACCTCCACACAGGGGACATGGTAACAGTTGATCAAGATACCAAAGAAATCACCATGCACGTTTCAGACGAAGAGTTAGCGAAACGCAAAGCTGAAACAACCTTGCCACCGCTGTATAGCCGTGGGGTTCTGGGTAAATACGCTCATATCGTGTCTTCAGCATCACGTGGTGCTGTGACCGACTTCTGGAATATGGAACAGTCTGGTAAACAGTAATTACAAGGACGACTTTGTCCAAAGAGAGAGTGGGACAGAAATCGGTCATTCGTTAGAATTCGATTTCGTCGTCCCACCTCCGCACAGTTGAGTAGGGCTGTAAAAGCTGATGAAATCAGCGTAGTAGAGCCCACTCAACCACTGCGTCTTGCTCGACAATCCAAAAATAATTGAGAGGCTAGGACTTTTGTCCCAGCCTCTTTTTTGACTCAAAGTCGCTATTTTTAACCCTGTCGCTGAAGCGTATGAATATTACTTTTTGGGGGATTTGAGTGTATTATCTGTCATTTTTCTTGTAAATCCGTCTATAATTTGCTATAATTGTGACTAATCGAATCAATCCTTTAATACTGTCCAGAGAGGCAGGCAAGGAGCTATGGAAATGAAAGGCCTGGGAAGACCAGCCTATATTTTGTGTATCTCCTTGTTGTGGGGGATTTTTTTGTATAGTTGAAAAGTGGTTTGATAAAAAAGAAATCGTCGATGATGGAGCATGAGCACTCCCTTATGATTCGGTCATCGAAGGTAGACGTTTTTGTTCAGCCATAGCTTGTCGCATCTTAATTTTAGGAGGTTTTTACGATCGTGAATGATGTTAAATATGATGTGAATGATATGCCAAAACCTGGTTTATTGATTGGTTTATCTTTCCAGCATTTGTTTGCCATGTTTGGGGCGACAGTGTTGGTGCCGATTTTGGTTGGGATTGATCCTGCCATTGCTTTGTTCTCATCTGGTTTGGGGACCTTGGCTCACTTGACAGTGACCAAGTATAAGATCCCTGCTTACATGGGGTCTAGTTTTGCTTATATTGCAGCGATGCAGATGTTGATGAAGACAGATGGGATCGCGGCAGTTGCCCAGGGTGCTATGGCGGGTGGTTTGGTATACTTGTTTGTAGCTCTGATTGTTAAGCATGCGGGTAAAGATTGGATTAATAAGGTCCTTCCACCAATCGTGGTTGGTCCCATTATCATGGTAATTGGTTTGAGTCTTGCGGCAAATGCAGTCACTGATGCGACAACCTTAAATAAAAGCTATAGTGGTTATGCTCTATTGATTTCGATGGTGACCCTTTTTGCGGTTATCCTATTTAACATGTATGGCAAGAAGATTGTCGGTGTCGTCCCAATTTTACTTGGATTAATTGTGGGCTATATTTTCTCATTGGCTCTTGGTTTGCTGACAGGACATAGTTTTGTCAATTTCTCAGAGGTAAGTGCGGCGCATTGGATTCAAGTTCCAAACTTTGACATTCCATTTGTGGATTATAGCTTTAAACTCTATCCAAGTGCGATTTTGACTATGGCTCCGATTGCCTTTGTGACCATGACGGAACATTTTGGCCACCTAATGGTTTTAAATAGTTTGACTGAGCGTGATTACTTCAAGGATCCAGGACTTGACCATACGCTTACTGGTGATGGCTTGGCACAGATTATTGCTGGATTCTTTGGAGCTCCTCCGGTAACTTCTTATGGGGAAAACATTGGGGTGATGGCCCTTAGTAAGGTCTACTCAGTTTACGTTATTTCAGGCGCAGCAGTGATTGCGGTTGTCATGAGCTTTATTGGGAAGCTATCAGCACTCTTGCACTCTATTCCAACTCCTGTATTGGGAGGTTTGTCTATTGCCCTCTTTGGGGTTATCGCTGCTAGCGGTTTGAAAATTTTAGTTGAACATAAGATTGATTTTGATAATAAAAAGAATCTCTTGATTGCAAGTGTGATCTTGGTATCAGGGATCGGTGGTTTGATGATTGACCTCGGTGGTCTTCAAATCACGGGTGTGGCAACGTCAACCATTCTTGGAATTGTGTTGTATCAAATCCTTCCAGAACCAAAAGCTGATGAGGCTTAGTCCATTCTGGTAGTGAAAAAGTTTGAATGGATTCAAACATTATAAAAAACGAGGAACAAACTCTGATGGCAGAGTTTGTTCCTCGTTTTTTTATTATGGATCGATTTCCAAAGAGGCCTTCCTTTATTAGTTGACTGCGTTTATTAAATGGTAATGATTGTTATCGTGGTGGAAGACCAAGGGCGATGCGCCCGTATCGGCTGATTCGTGTAATTTTCCAAGCGGGTGACCAAGTCACTTCAACCTTGACATCTTCGATCCCATCGATTTCCTTGAGGCGCGAAACGATTTCGATCGGAAGGCTCTCAGCACAGCTACAAGCCGTATCGGTAAAGGTCATAACCACCTTGCAAGTGCCGGCTTCATCTAGATGGATCTCGTAGATCAGTCCTAGGTTATAGACATCTAACTCAACATCGGTATCAAATACAAGCTCCAATTTTTCGATTAACGGCTTCTCTAGTGCCAGGGCGCGGTCATTGATTTTGATATCCTCTCTCATCGCAAGATCCTTTCAGTGTAGTATGGCTTCCATTTTCTCATAATTCGGCTGATAAGGCAAGAAGAGAAAGAGGTTTTGAACGTGTTGAACGAAGGAAATTCGGTCCAGTCTCCATTTCTCTTCGAATTTGTGGTAAAATAGAGGCAAAAGTAAGACAAAGGATGAAGGCTATGAAATTACAAAAACCAAAAGGGACCCAGGATATCCTTCCTGGCGATTCAGCGAAATGGCAATATGTAGAAGGCTTTGCACGCAAGGTCTTTGCGCGATACAATTATGATGAAATCCGCACACCGATCTTCGAACATTATGAAGTCATCAGCCGTTCAGTAGGGGATACGACGGATATCGTTACCAAAGAAATGTATGACTTCTATGACAAGGGAGACCGTCATATCACACTTCGTCCAGAAGGAACAGCCCCTGTTGTTCGTTCGTATGTAGAAAATAAACTCTTTGCGCCTGAGGTACAAAAGCCTAGTAAATTTTATTACATCGGTCCAATGTTCCGCTATGAACGTCCTCAAGCAGGGCGCTTACGTCAATTCCACCAAATTGGGGTAGAATGCTTTGGATCGAGCAATCCTGCAACGGATGTTGAAACGATCGCGATGGCGGCACAATTCCTTAAAGAATTGGGAATTGACAATGTAACCTTGCACTTGAACACTTTGGGAAGTCCAGCCAGTCGTCAGGCATATCGTCAAGCCTTGATCGACTACCTCTTGCCAATGAAGGATCAATTGTCTAAGGATAGTCAACGCCGTTTAGAAGAAAATCCTCTTCGTGTCTTGGATTCAAAAGAAAAAGAAGACAAGGTGGCTGTTGAACAAGCTCCTTCCATCTTAGACTATCTAGATGAAGAAAGCCAAGCACATTTTGATGCGGTTCGTCGAATGTTAGAAGACTTGGGGGTAGCCTATGTCATCGATACCAATATGGTGCGTGGCTTGGATTACTACAACCACACGATTTTTGAGTTCATTACAGAAATTGAAGGCAATGAATTGACAGTCTGTGCGGGTGGTCGCTATGATGGTTTGGTTGAATACTTCGGTGGCCCTGCGACAGCTGGTTTTGGATTTGGTATCGGTGTGGAACGGATCCTTCTTGTCCTTGAAAAGAAAGGAATTGAATTGCCGATCGAAACAGGCCTAGATGCCTATATCGCTGTCCTAGGAGATGAGGTCAATAAAGCAGCGCTTAGCTTGGTTCAGGCCCTTCGAATCCAAGGCTTCAAGGCAGAACGTGACTACCTTGGACGCAAGCTCAAGGCACAATTTAAGTCAGCAGATGTCTTTGCAGCCAAAGCCTTGATTACCTTAGGAAGTAGTGAAGTTGAGAGCGGTCAAGTTACTGTGAAAAATAACCAAACTCGTCAAGAAGTAACGGTAGCTCTTGAAAAATTGAAGAAAGACTTCCCATCTGTTTTAGCAGAGTTGGGATTGGCTTGATCAAGTCTTGCAGACACCTGAAAAACAGATTCGCATGGGAGTAGGAGCAAAGTCGTTGCGCCTGCTCTCTTTTATCTAGCTTCCGTTTGCCGACCTTTGCCAAGATTTGGCGAAAAGCCGTTAAATTTTCTGACATTTATGATATAATGAGAAGACTACTAGTAAAGGAATGAAACAGTCATGACATTAGTTTATCAATCAACACGAGATGAAAAAAATACTGTAACAGCTAGTCAAGCCATCCTTCAAGGATTGGCGACAGATGGCGGTTTGTTTACTCCAGTCTCTTATCCTCAAGTAGAGCTGGATTTTGATACCCTCAAAGACGCGTCTTACCAAGAAGTGGCCAAGCTTGTTTTGTCAGCCTTTTTGGACGACTTTACAGCAGAAGAGTTGGACTACTGTATTTCTCATGCTTATGACAGCAAGTTTGATACCCCAGCTATTGCTCCTCTTGTCAAACTCGATGGGCAGTACAACTTGGAACTCTTCCATGGTTCAACCATTGCTTTTAAAGATATGGCTTTGTCAATCTTGCCTTACTTTATGACAACAGCAGCTAAAAAGCACGGTTTGGAAAATAAAATTGTCATCTTGACGGCGACTTCTGGAGATACTGGAAAAGCTGCGATGGCAGGTTTTGCTGATGTTCCAGGAACAGAGATCATTGTCTTTTATCCAAAAGATGGTGTCAGCAAGGTGCAAGAATTGCAAATGACGACTCAAACGGGGGACAATACCCATGTCATCGCGATCGATGGAAACTTTGACGATGCCCAGACCAATGTCAAACACATGTTCAATGATGTGGCACTCCGTGAAAAATTAGCAGCCAACAAGATGCAATTCTCATCAGCCAACTCTATGAACATTGGTCGTTTGGTGCCTCAGGTTGTTTATTACGTATACGCCTATGCGCAATTGGTGAAGACAGGCCAAATCACAGCGGGAGAAAAAGTCAACTTTACCGTCCCAACAGGAAACTTTGGAAATATCTTGGCAGCTTTCTATGCCAAACAAATCGGTCTTCCAGTTGGAAAATTGATCTGTGCGTCAAATGAAAACAATGTCTTGACAGACTTCTTCAAAACACATGTCTATGATAAGAAACGTGAGTTTAAGGTGACCACTAGCCCATCAATGGATATCTTGGTCTCTTCAAACTTAGAACGCTTGATTTTCCATTTGGTAGGCAATGATGCCACAAAGACCAAAGAGTTGATGGAAAGCCTCGTTGCAACAGGTCAGTACCAATTGTCCAACTTTGATGCAGACATCTTAGATTTGTTTGCGGCTGCATACGCAGATGAAGCAGAAACTGCTGCAGAGATCAAGCGGGTCTATGAAGCGTCTGATTACATCGAAGACCCTCATACAGCCGTAGCATCAGCCGTTTATCAAAAATACCGGACCCAAACAGGGGATACTGCTAAAACAGTCATTGCCTCTACAGCAAGTCCTTACAAATTCCCAGTTGTAGCAGTAGAAGCGGTGACAGGCGAGACAGGTCTAGGCGATTTCGAAGCCTTGGCTAAATTACACACCCTCTCAGGTGTTCCTGTGCCACCGGCTGTAGACGGCCTTGAAACTGCACCGGTTCGCCATCGTACAAGCGTGGCAGCCAAAGACATGCAAGCAGCCGTAGAAGACTACTTGGGACTTTAATTCTCTGTATTAGAAAGATCAAAAGAGCCGTTTGGCTCTTTTATATACGCATGAATTCATACAAAAAAATCTTAAATATCGCCCTTCCTGCCATGGGTGAAAATTTCTTACAAATGCTGATGGGCATGGTGGATTCTTATTTAGTGGCTCACCTGGGCTTGATTGCCATTTCAGGTGTTTCCGTCGCAGGGAATATCATTACGATCTATCAAGCCATCTTTTTGGCACTGGGTGCGGCAGTTGCCAGTGTTATGTCCAAAAGCTTGGGTGAAAAAAATCAAGCCAACATTGCCTACCATGCGACAGAGTCACTGAAGGTGACCTTGTTGTTGAGTGCTCTCCTAGGAGGGGCTTCGCTGTTATTTGGACGCCAGATGATTTCGCTGTTGGGGACTGAAGCTGCAGTAGCCGAAAGTGGGGGGATTTACCTTTCCTTGGTTGGCGGGACCATAGTTCTCTTAGGATTGATGACGACCTTGGGCTCCTTGGTTCGGGTGGCCAACAATCCACGCCTTCCTATGTATGTGAGCCTATTGACCAATCTATTAAACGCTCTGTTCTCCTCTGTAGCCATTTTCCTTTTTGGTTGGGGCATTGTTGGTGCATCTTTGGGGACAGTGCTGGCCCGTCTGGTGGGCGTCATCCTCTTGTGGCAAAAGGTCCAGCTACCCTTTGCCCCCCTTCGTTGGGGATTGGATCGTAAGCTCTTGAACTTAGCACTTCCAGCAGCCGGAGAGCGGCTGATGATGCGGGCTGGAGATGTGGTAATCATTGCGATCGTGGTTGCTTTTGGGACCGAGGCAGTCGCAGGAAATGCTATCGGAGAGACCTTGACCCAGTTTAACTACATGCCTGTGTTTGGGGTGGCCACAGCGACGGTCATGCTCGTAGCACGGAGCCTGGGTGAAGGTGATCTTGAGCAGATTGCCCGCCTTCGAAAGCAGTCTTACTGCTTGTCCTTCGTGTTCATGTTACCCATTGCCTTGGGAATCTTTTTCGGTGGCACTCTTCTGACCCATCTCTACACACAAGATACAAAAGCAGTAGAAGCTAGTTTATCGGTTGTCCTCTTTTCTTTGTTGGGAACGCCGTTTACAGCAGGAACGGTCATCTATACAGCTGTTTGGCAGGGCTTGGGAAATGGGAAACTTCCATTTTATGCAACGACGATTGGCATGTGGGTCATTCGAATTGGAGCCGGTTATCTGCTTGGAGTAACCCTTGGCTTTGGCCTTCCAGGGGTCTGGACTGGGACCTTGCTCGACAATGGCTTTCGTTGGCTATTTTTGAGTCAGCTATATAGACGAAAAGTAGGAGAGAAAAAATGACAAAACGAGCCTTTATTTGGGATTTGGATGGGACCTTGCTGGATTCCTATGATGCTATTCTGGCAGGTCTTGAGGAGACCTATGCAACTTATCAGCTTCCGTTTGACCGAGCCAGCATTAAAGATTTCATCTTGAAGCATTCGGTTCAGGATCTTTTAGTAGCCGTGGCGGAGGAGTATCATCTGGATGTGACTGACTTGAATCATCGCCGAGCTGAAAGTCTAGCAGAGAAAAATGCCCAGGTCCTTCTGATGGATGGGGCGCCTGATGTCCTAGCCTGGGGACAAGAAGCTGGAATTGAGCAGTTTGTCTATACCCATAAGGGAGAGAATGCCTTTGTCATCCTGCGGGACTTGGGTTTGGAATCTTTTTTTACAGAGATTTTGACCAGTCAAAGTGGTTTTGCCCGCAAGCCTGACCCAGAAGCTGCCATGTATCTGATGGAGAAGTACGGGTTGGAGCCAGAAAATACCTACTATATTGGGGATCGGAGCCTGGATATTGACTTTGCAAGAAATAGCCAGATTCAGAGTATCAATTTCTTGACGTCTGACTATCAAGGCAATCATCAGATGAACACCTTACTAGATATCCCAGCTATTTTAAACGCTGAAAAGAATCTGTAAAGAATTTGTTTTCATTTTGAAATAAAGTCGTAAGCTTTCTTTAAGAAATGTCCGCTATAATAGAAGCATAAACAAAGACCTCCTAACTTTGTTTAGAAAAATCCTAAAACTTTTCTTTTTCATAATAATCTCCCTAAGAGTCGCCCAATCAGGCGGCTTTTTTTGTGTAAAAAAACAGTGCAAGCTCTTTTCCTTGCAAGAGGATATGAAATATTTTATAATTGATTAGTCAATTATTGATTTATCAAAAATAATACGGAGAAGGAATATGGCAGAAATAAATGATTTGCTCTACCAACTACGATTGGCAGATCAAACAACTACGCAACTCTTTGAAAATCGCCTAGGGATTAGCTTAACACGTTACCAAATCTTGCAGGATTTGTTAGAACAAGCGCCTTGCAATCAGATCGCGGTTCAGGAGCGCTTGCAGATTGATCCAGCGGCTTTAACCCGACATTTCAAAATATTAGAAAAGGAAGGATTTGTCCATCGGAGTCGAAATCCAAAGAATCAGCGGGAAATCTTAATTCATTTGACGGATACGGCCTATAATCGTTTGGTCAAACATCCCCCTCGCCATCATGTGGCGGTGAAAGAACAGATGAGTCGGATTTTGACTGCTCAAGAACAAGAGCAATTTTCTTACCTGCTGGACAAATTAGTATCTGGCATTGAACAAATAACAGTTGAATAAAAAGGAGAATCTACGATGTCATTACTGACGATTATTTTAGCGAGTCTTGCTGCACTGGAGCATTTGTATATTTTTTATTTGGAGAGCATCAAAACCACATCTGATACTACAAGTCAGGTTTTCAACATGAATAAAGAAGAACTCGCTCGCCCATCTGTGACCTCTTTATTTAAGAATCAAGGGATATACAATGCCTTGATTGGGGTGTTCCTCTTGTATGGATTGTTTGTCTCTAAAAATAGTGAAGTTGTTACGATTTTCGTGCTCTTTATTATTGGAGCTGCGGCCTACGGTGCGATGACAGCCAATAAAAAGATTATCTTGACCCAAGGTGGTCCTGCAATTTTGGCTTTGTTGAGTATCCTATTTTTGGGATAAAAAGGACAGGCCCCTAGGGATCTTTGATCTGATTTTATTAAATAAGTGTAGAAAAAAGTATAAAAAAAGACTAAAAATTTTATTGACTTTCTAAGAAAAAGGGTTATAATGGTAGCAACAGAAAAGTAATGAGTCGGCTATTTTCAGGGAGCTTGTGGGAATTGTGAACAAGCAATAGCGACTGATGAAAATTGGACTGTTATGATCAATGAATTCTAACCCATGTGAATTCGGTTGGCACCCCTTACCGTGCAACTCCTTGATAGAGGAGATAGAGATGTAGGGAAAGACCAGCTATTTTTCCCTATAAAAGAGGTGGCACCGCGGACACTACGCCCTCACACAGTTTTTGTGTGAGGGCTTTTCTATGTGCCTTAGCAAGCGAAGCGCGCTTAGGCACATAGATCCCAAAGCGCAAACAGAGCGATGGGATATCCTTGATCGCCTTAGCAAGCGACGTTACGATTCATTAGAAAAAGAGTTCTAAAAGAGAGGTTTCTGATATGAAAAAAGTTTTATCTGCTGATGTGTTGAGTCCAATTTTGGCTTATATGCGTTTGGATGCGCCCCATAAAATGATCTTGGAGTCAATCCCTCGTGAAAAAGAGAATGCGCGTTTTTCAATTGTAGCCTATCGGCCAGTCAGTGAAGTCAAGTTTGAACATGGCGTCCTCTATTACAATGATCAAATTGTTGAAGAGGATCCTTTGGACTTTTTGAATCGCATCACGGTCAAAACGAAAACTTCAGAAGAACTTCCTTTTAACGGTGGGGCGATTGGATTTGTCGGCTATGACTTGATTGGCCTCTATGAGAACATTGGCTCCATTCCTGAAGATACGATCGGCACCCCAGATCTCCACTTTTTCTTATATGAGAGCTATGTGATTTTTGATCACAAAAAGGAAAAGGTCTATGTGGTGGAAGAGAACCTCTATAGTGGACGGAGTGAAGCAGAGCAAGCGTCGAGCTTGGAGCAAGTATTAGCACAGTTGGCAAGACCTGCAAAAGAAGAGTTTCAGGACAAGGATCTGCATGCACTTCATTTCCACAATCATTTGGAGCAAAAAGAGTTTGAGGAAATGGTGGCCCTAGCGCGGGACTATATTCGAAAAGGGGATATGTTCCAATGCGTGCTCAGTCAACGTTTTTCAGCTGATTTTTCAGGAAAACCATTGGATTATTACCGCAATTTGCGCGTGACCAACCCTTCGAATTATCTCTACTTTTATGATTTTGGGGAGTACCAAATTATCGGGGCTAGTCCAGAAAGTCTGGTGTCGGTCAAGGATCGAGTGGTGACAACCAATCCCATTGCTGGCACGCGACCAAGAGGGATTGATGAAGAGAGTGATCGGCAATTGGCAACTGATTTGGCAGGGGATCCAAAAGAAGTCGCAGAACACCGGATGTTGGTGGATCTAGGGCGAAACGATATTGGTCGTATTGCTCAAAATGGTTCAGTTGAAGTGACCAAATATATGGAAGTGGAATTCTTCCGTTATGTCATGCACCTGACCAGTGTAGTCAAGGGTCAATTACTTCCTGGACTAGCCTCCATTGAGGCTCTGAAGGCAACTCTTCCAGCGGGGACCGTTTCGGGTGCTCCCAAGATTCGAGCTATGAAGCGAATCTATGAGGCAGAAAAAGAGAAACGAGGCGTCTATGCGGGGGCTATTGGCTATCTCTCTGTGACGGGGGATCTCGATTTTGCTATTGCGATTCGAACCATGATCCTCAAAAATAAGAAGGCTTATGTGCAGGCCGGAGCAGGAATCGTTTATGATTCGATCGCTGAAAATGAATACCAAGAAACCGTCAATAAGGCAAAATCGATGACAAGGATTGGAGAAGAAGGATGATTTTATTAGTCGATAATTACGATTCATTTACCTACAATTTAGCACAGTATATCGGAAAATTTGATGAGGTCCAGGTGCTTCGAAATGATGATCCGGATTTGTACCAGGTTGCCCAAGAAGCAGATGCCTTGGTATTTTCTCCAGGTCCAGGTTGGCCAAAGGATGCGGGTAAGATGGAGGAGATGATCCGAGATTTCGCGGGGGTCAAACCAATCTTGGGGATTTGCTTGGGGCATCAAGCGATTGCAGAAGTTTTTGGAGGGCGCTTGGGATTGGCACCACAGGTCATGCATGGCAAACAAAGCCAGATCCAGCTAGAAGCTCCCTCTCCTCTATACGCGGGTGTCGCAAAAGAAGTCCCAGTCATGCGTTACCATTCGCTGACGATTGAAGACATGCCAGAGGATTTTGTCATTACCTCTCGAACGACGGATGATCAAGCGATTATGGGAATTCAACACCGTAGCTTACCGATTTATGGTTTTCAATACCATCCAGAAAGTATCGGGACGCCAGATGGGCTCAAGACCATCGAAAATTTTGTCAAACTAGTCAAGGAGCGGAAGATGAAACAAGTGCTTGCAAAAGTGGCGGAAGGAATGGATCTAACCAGTGCAGAGTTAGAAGCTGCTATGGAGGAAGTCGTTGCTGGTCGTGCTTCAGAAGCCCAGGTGACGGCCCTTCTTCTAGGTCTCAAAATGAAGGGAGAAACGGTTGAAGAGCGGACGGCTATTGCAAAAGTGATGCAGGCTTATGCAGTCGCTATTCCTACGGAAGTTCAAGGAGCGATGGACAATTGTGGAACTGGGGGCGATCGTTCGTATAGTTTCAATATTTCAACAACAGCTGCCTTCGTCCTTGCTGGTGGTGGCATCAAGATGGCGAAACACGGGAATCGTTCGATCTCTTCTAAATCTGGTTCTGCGGATGTGCTAGAAGCTCTAGGGATTAACCTTGATTTGAGTCCAGAAGACTTGGGACGAGTGTTTGAAAAGGCGGGAATTGTCTTCCTATTTGCCAAAAATCTGCATCCTGGCATGCGCTATATTATGCCCGCTCGCTTGGCGCTAGGGGTTCCAACGGTGATGAACTTAACCGGTCCTCTTATCAATCCGATTCCTCTAGAAACCCAGCTATTGGGAACCAGTCGTCCAGATATGCTGGAAAGTACGGCGGAGATTCTAAAGAATTTGGGTCGGAAACGCGCAGTGGTGGTGAGTGGCCCACAAGGTTTGGACGAGGCAGGCCTTGATGGGGAAACCCAGCTCGCTATTCTGGAAAATGGACAGGTTACCTTATCCAGCTTTCAATCAAAAGATATCGGAATGGAGCGCATTGAAATTGATCAAGTACGAGGTGGTGACGCCAAACGCAATGCGGAAATTTTGCTCAGTGTCTTGAAGAATGAAGCAAGTCCCTTCTTAGAGGTGACGGTCTTGAATGCTGGCCTTGGTTTTTATGCCAACGGCAAGGTAGATTCTATTAAGGAGGGGATTGCCTTGGCACGTGAAGTGATTGCCAGTGGGGCTGCCCTTGAGAAATTGAGATTATTACAGGAGTATCAAAAATGAGTCAAGAATTCTTGCCAAAGATTCTAAAGGAAAAGGCGCGTGAAGTGGCTGCGATGAAAGAAGAGGAACTCCAACCTTTGCGTGAGACCTACCGCTTGTATGATTACCTAAAGAGTCATCCAGAAAAGCTTCAGGTCATAGCGGAAGTGAAAAAGGCCAGCCCGAGTCTGGGAGATATTCATGTTGATGTGGATATCGTCGCGCAGGCTAAGACTTACGAAGAAAATGGGGCCGTGATGATTTCTGTCTTGACTGATGAAGTGTTTTTCAAGGGCAGCATCGAGTATCTCCGGGAAATATCTAGTCAAGTACGTATCCCCACCCTCAACAAAGATTTCATTGTGGATGAAAAGCAAGTGATTCGGGCGCGAAACGCAGGGGCAACCGTGATCTTGTTGATAGTTGCAGCCTTATCAGAGGCTCGTCTGAAAGAGCTCTATGAGTTTGCGACCCATCTTGGCCTGGAGGTCTTGGTGGAGACCCATAATCTGACAGAACTAGAGGTCGCTCACCGGATTGGGGCTCAGATCATCGGGGTCAATAATCGCAACTTGGTGACCTTTGAGACAGACCTCCATACTAGCCTTGAATTGGCGACAAGCTTTGAACAAGAACCGGTTTACATCTCTGAGTCTGCTATTTTCACAGCAGCAGACGCTCGTATGCTGGCTCCTTATTTTAATGGCATTCTCGTTGGGACAGCCCTCATGAAGGCAGACAATGTGGCTGAAAAAGTAAAGGAGTTGCAGATTGACAAAGGTTAAAATTTGCGGACTGTCCACTCCAGAAGCTGTCCAGACAGCTGTTGAAGCTGGTGCGGACTACATTGGTTTTGTCTTTGCACCAAGCAAACGGCAAGTCACGCTGGAGCAAGCCCGGCAGTTGGCTACAGGGATTCCAGAGGGAGTTCAAAAAGTCGGTGTTTTTGTATCGCCACAAAGAGAGGAAGTGGAGCAAGCTTGCCAAGTTGTGGGCTTGGACCTGATACAAGTGCATGGGCCGATGGATGAAACCATCTTGCAAGACCTTCCCCAACAAACGATTCGCGCTGTTCAAGTGGGGAAAGACGCGACTCTTCCTGAGACCAGTGCCGATTATCTGCTCTTTGATGCTCCTGTAGCAGGAAGTGGGCAGACTTTTAACTGGCAAGAACTCGAAAGTCAAAACGTTACAAAGCCCTTCTTTATTGCAGGAGGCTTGACGGAAGACAATGTAGCAGATGCCATTCGCTTCTTTCATCCTTATGCGGTGGATGTATCCAGTGGGGTCGAGACAAATGGAATAAAAGATCAAGAAAAGATAAAACGATTTATAGAAAGGGTCAAGCATGGCATATAAACAACCAGATAAAAACGGATTTTACGGGCGGTTCGGGGGACGATTTGTCCCTGAAACCTTGATGACAGCAGTTTTAGAATTAGAAAAAGCCTACAGAGAAAGTCAAGCAGATCCTTCTTTTCAAGCAGAATTGGATCAGCTTCTGAAACAATATGTCGGTCGGGAAACACCGCTCTATTATGCTAAAAATCTTACCAAGTATGTCGGTGGAGCCAAGATCTTTCTTAAAAGAGAAGACCTCAACCACACAGGGGCTCATAAAATTAATAATGCCCTAGGACAAGTTTTATTGGCACATCGGATGGGCAAAAAGAAGATCATCGCAGAAACAGGGGCCGGACAGCACGGTGTTGCAACGGCAACGGCTGCTGCTTTATTTGATATGGAATGCACCATCTACATGGGGGAAGAAGATGTCAAACGCCAAGCCCTCAATGTCTTTCGGATGGAGTTATTGGGCGCCAAGGTTCAATCAGTAACAGATGGGTCACGTGTCCTCAAGGATGCGGTCAATGCTGCCCTTAGAGCCTGGGTAGCAAATGTGGAGGATACCCACTATATCATGGGTTCTGCTCTAGGACCTCACCCATTCCCAGAAATTGTCCGTGATTTTCAAAGTGTCATTGGCCGAGAAGCCAAACGCCAATTTGCAGAGCAAAATGATGGTGCATTACCAAATGCAGTTTTAGCCTGTGTAGGAGGCGGATCGAACGCCATTGGCCTCTTTTATCCTTTTGTTGAAGATACATCTGTTGCCATGTATGGGGCAGAAGCTGCTGGGCTTGGAGTGGATACAGACCAGCATGCAGCAACCTTGACCAAAGGACGTCCGGGAGTCCTTCACGGTGCCTTGATGGATGTGTTACAGGATGCCCATGGACAGATTTTAGAAGCCTTCTCGATTTCAGCAGGTCTCGATTATCCAGGAATTGGGCCGGAGCATTCTTATTTCCATGACATCAAGCGGGCGACCTATGTGCCTGTGACAGACCAAGAAGCACTAGAAGCTTTTCAATTGCTTTCAAAAGTAGAAGGAATCATTCCAGCTCTGGAATCGAGCCATGCTATCGCCTATGCGGTGAAATTGGCTAAGGAGATGGGGCCTGAAAAATCCATGATCGTTTGCTTATCAGGTCGTGGGGATAAAGATGTGGTACAAGTCAAAGACCGCCTAGAACAAGAGAGAGGAGAGTAAGATGGGAAAGACCTTAACAGAGCATTTACAAAAGCTGAAAGACCAGCAGCAAGGGATCTTTGTTCCTTATGTTATGGCAGGAGATCATGAAAAAGGCTTGGCAGGTTTGCAGGAAACCATCCAATTTTTAGAGGAGCTTGGTGTCTCAGCTATTGAGGTTGGCATTCCTTTTTCGGATCCGGTGGCAGATGGTCCTGTGATTGAAGAGGCGGGACTACGAAGCTTAGCCCATGGGACGACGACAGAGGAACTGGTGCAAACGATCCAGCGTCTGGAGACAAGTGTTCCTTTGGTCATCATGACCTATTTCAACCCCTTGTTCCAATATGGGCTCGAAAACTTCTTTAGAGATGTAGAAGGAACAGCGGTCAAGGGAGTGATTATTCCGGACCTCCCCCATGAGCATGCGGATCTGGTAGAGCCTCTCTTAGTGGATAAAGACATCGCTTTGGTGCCACTAGTGAGCTTAACCACAGGAATCGAGCGCCAGAAGAAATTGATCCATGATGCAGAAGGATTTATCTATGCCGTTGCTGTCAATGGGGTGACGGGGAAAGCTGGTAGCTATCGAGACGATTTGGACCACCACTTGGCCCAATTACACGAAATAGCGTCCATTCCTGTTTTAACAGGTTTTGGAGTTTCAAGCATGGAGGATGTTCACCGTTTCAACAAGGTCTCAGATGGGGTTATTGTGGGGTCCAAAATCGTTAAGGCTCTCCACCAAGGGGAGACAGACGCCATTGCTCGTTTTATTTCTCAAGCAGTGAAGGCCTAAAAGGTTCATTCCATTTATCATCAGCTTGATTCTCCTAGATCAAGCTCTTTGTCTACTATTTTAAACATTCCCCTTGTTTGTCTTTACAAACGAGGCTTTCTCGTTACAATAGAGGTAGTAACAAGAAAAGAGGAGAAGAGAATGATAAGCCTTGAAGAAATTGATCAAGTTGTCCAGTCAGGTCCTTTTGAACCAACCTGGGACTCTCTTAGCCATCAAGTCTGTCCAGATTGGTATCGAGATGCCAAATTTGGAATATTTATCCACTGGGGCGTCTACAGTGTACCTGCCTTTGGTTCGGAATGGTATTCGCGAAATATGTATATCCAAGGGAATCCTTGTTGTGACTATCATCGAGAGCATTTTGGAGATCAGGCTAGCTTTGGCTACAAGGATCTCATTCCTCTATTTACAGCCGATCGCTTTGATCCGGCATCTTGGCTAGATCTCTTTCAAAAAGCGGGAGCTCAGTATCTTTTCCCAGTTGCGGAGCACCACGATGGTTTTCAGATGTATGCCTCTACTCTCTCGCCTTATAATAGCTTAGAAATGGGGCCGAGACGAGATGTCTTAGGAGAGCTGAGGGAGGAAGCAGAAAAACGTGGCCTGCACTTCTGTACGTCCTCTCACCGGGCAGAACACCAGTTTTTCTTTTCACATGGCAAGGAATTCACTAGTGACATTCCGCAAGAAGTCCCAAGAGACAGCCTTTATTGGCCAGCTGAGCCAGAGCCCAAGGATCATTTTGATCTGACTTCCAAGCCTTATCCAAGCAAAGAATTCTTGGAAGATTGGCTTTTGCGAACCTGTGAACTGGTGCGGGACTACCAGCCAGAGCTCCTTTATTTTGACTGGTGGATCCAGCATGAGAGTTTCCGTCCCTACTTGATGCGCTTTTTAGCTTATTATTACAATATAGCAGCACAAGAGGATCGCAAGGTGGCTGTTTGTTACAAACAGGATGCCCTCCCTTTCGGTTCAGGAATCGTCGAGATGGAGCGGGGAGGATACGGAGAGACGCAAGCCTTTCCGTGGCAAATGGATACCGCGATCGCCCGTAATTCTTGGTGCTATACCCAGGATCTAGCCTACAAGACCAGTAAGGAATTGCTACAAAATTTAGTCGATGTTGTGGCCAAAAATGGCAATCTTCTGCTCAATATTGGACCCAAGGCAGATGGCACTATACCTGAGCAAGACCAAGACATCCTCACAGAGATCGGGGACTGGCTGGCGGTAAATGGAGAAGCCATTTATCAGAGTCGGCCTTGGCGGGTGTCATCGGACGGACCGACCGAGGCCCAGGAAGGTTCCTTCTCAGACGGGCAAGCGCCACTCTATACCAGCCAAGATTTCCGCTATACCATGCGTGAAGGCCTGCTTTATGCTATCCAGCTGGAACCAAGTGGAAGGAAAGAAGAGCTGACCTTGCCGTCTCTCGCCTATGATCTCAAGCAACCGAGAATCCTTCATGCGCGCATTCAAAAGGTGGAACTCCTTGGAGAAAGTCAGCCCCTTTCTTGGAGCCAAGATGAGACAGGGCTCCATCTTCAGTTACCAGCTTGTAGTAGAAAACAACCGCGTGTTTTGCGCCTCAGCTTTTAGTTTTCTTGAAGCTTTCTATAAGGAATCGTTTAGATTTCTCTTGTATACTGTACTCATCCAATAAGAAATGAGGTACAGAAAATGAAAATCTCAGTCAATTATCCAAAACGCTTTAAGAAATTGCCACAACAAGGTTCTTGTTACGGCGAATAAACACTTCTCTTCATTTTTCATAAGAAACTCCTAAAGAAGGCTCTACCCGAAAGGGTAGAGTTTTTATGTACCAGAGACCTTGTGATTCGTGGTATAATAGGCCTATGGAAAAAAAGAACAAATTACTACTCATCGACGGGTCTTCCGTCGCTTTTCGTGCCTTTTTCGCACTCTATAATCAAATTGATCGCTTCAAAAATGCCAATGGTCTGCATACCAATGCGGTCTATGGCTTTAACCTCATGTTGAGTCATCTCTTGGAGCGCATCCAACCGACCCATGTCCTCGTTGCTTTTGATGCAGGAAAGACGACTTTTCGGACGGAGATGTATGCCGACTACAAAGGGGGCCGTGCAAAAACTCCAGATGAGTTCCGTGAGCAGTTTCCTTTTATTCGTGAACAACTGGATCATTTGGGAATCCGCCATTATGAGCTAGCTCAGTATGAAGCGGATGATATTATTGGAACGCTGGATAAGATGGCAGAAACTACCTCGGTGCCATTTGATGTGACCATTGTCTCTGGGGACAAGGATTTGATCCAGCTGACGGATGACAATACGGTGGTTGAAATCTCCAAAAAAGGGGTAGCAGAGTTTGAAGAATTCACTCCAGCCTATCTCAAAGAAAAGATGGGACTGACACCCGAGCAGTTTATCGACCTCAAGGCCTTGATGGGAGATAAATCGGATAATATCCCAGGTGTTACTAAGATCGGAGAAAAGACCGGGATCAAACTACTCCTAGAGTACGGTTCTCTCGATGGCATTTACGAGCATATCGACGAGATGAAGACTTCTAAGATGAAGGAAAACCTCATCAACGACAAGGAGCAGGCCTATCTGTCTAAGACTCTCGCAACCATCGATACCAATGCGCCTATTGAAATTGGGCTGGACGATATCACTTATTCGGGTCCTCATCTAGAAAATCTTGCCAAGTTTTATGAGGAGATGGGCTTCAAGCAACTCCGTCAGGCCTTGGATCTTAGTGGAGAAGAAGCGGCTCCTGTAGCCATTGACTATACAGAAGTCGAGCAAGTCGCTTCAGATATGCTCACGGAAGATAGTTTCTTCCATTTTGAGATTTTTGGGGACAATTACCATACGGAATCCATCATCGGTTTCGCATGGGGGACCAAAGGTCAGCTCTACGCGAGTACAGATACTGGTCTTTTACAAACACCGATTTTCAAAGAATTTCTCGAAAAAACGCCCCTCAAGGTCTATGACTTCAAGCGGGCCAAGGTCTTGCTCAGCCACTTGGGCATTACCCTTCAAAATCCCGCGTTTGACAGTCGATTGGCCAAGTATCTCTTGTCGACCGTAGAGGACAATGAGATTTCAACCATTGCGAGTCTCTATAGTCAGATTGCGCTGCCGCTGGATGAAGTCGTTTATGGCAAGGGAGCCAAAAAAGCTATCCCAGAAAAGGCGGTCCTATTAGAGCATTTGGCACGGAAAGTCGCTGTTTTACTAGACACGGAAGAACCCATGGTAGAGCAGTTGCAGGCCCATGATCAACTAGATTTGCTCTATGATATGGAGCAACCGCTAGCAGCTGTTTTGGCCAAGATGGAAATCGCGGGGATCAAGGTAGAGCGCCAGACCCTAGAAGACATGCAGGTGGAAAACGAAGTGGTCTTGGAGCGCTTGACCCAAGAAATCTACGAGCTTGCAGGAGAAGAGTTCAACATCAATTCTCCAAAACAATTGGGCGTCATCCTCTTTGAAAAATTGGAACTCCCTCTTGAATACACCAAGAAGACCAAAACCGGCTATTCAACAGCTGTTGATGTCTTGGAACGCCTGGCTCCAATTGCACCGATCGTGTCTAAGATTCTTGAATACCGCCAAATTGCTAAGATCCAGTCAACCTATGTCATCGGTCTTCAAGATTGGATTTTGGAAGATGGGAAGATCCATACCCGTTATGTACAGGATTTGACGCAGACAGGCCGCTTGTCCAGCGTGGATCCCAACCTGCAAAACATTCCTGTCCGTTTGGAGCAAGGTCGTCTTATTCGTAAGGCCTTTGTCCCAGAAGAGGAAAACAGTGTCTTGTTGAGTTCGGACTATTCACAGATCGAACTGCGCGTCTTGGCCCATATTTCAGGAGATGAGCATTTGATTGATGCCTTTAAGCATGGGGCAGATATCCATACATCGACTGCTATGCTCGTCTTCAACATTGAAAAACCAGAAGATGTGACGCCAAATGACCGCCGCAATGCAAAAGCAGTAAACTTCGGTGTGGTTTATGGAATTTCCGACTTTGGCCTGTCTAACAACCTGGGGATCAGTCGAAAAGAAGCCAAGGCCTACATTGAGACCTATTTCGAACGCTACCCTGGCATCAAGGACTATATGGAGAGAGTGGTACGGGAAGCGCGTGACAAAGGCTATGTAGAAACCCTCTTCAAGCGTCGTCGGGAGATTCCAGATATCAATTCTCGCAACTTCAATGTTCGAGGCTTTGCGGAGCGGACAGCTATCAACTCACCCATCCAAGGATCGGCAGCAGATATCTTGAAAATTGCCATGATCCACTTGGACCAAGCGCTAGAAAGAGGAGCATACAAGACCAAGATGCTTCTTCAGGTGCACGATGAAATCGTTCTGCAGGTACCAAGTGATGAACTGGCAGCGATCAAAGAACTCGTCAAAGAGACCATGGAATCCGCTATCGAACTTGTGGTACCACTGGAAGCCGATGAAAATGAAGGCAAAACATGGTATGAAGCCAAATAAAATGGACGTCATACAAGCACGTCCAGTACCATATAAATTCTTAAGACAAGAAACACAAAAGGAGATTCTTATGGCTTATTCATTTCGCAATCCTAGTGATGGCATTATCAAACATTACCTAGAAACGAGCAAGATCATCGCTGTAGTTGGATTATCTGATCGTGAAGATACGACCAGTCATCGTGTCAGCAAGGAGATGCAAGAACGGGGCTATCGGATTATTCCCGTTAATCCTCGTGCAGCTGGTGGCCAGATCCTTGGAGAAACGGTGTACGCTAGCTTACAGGAGATCCCATTCCCAGTAGATATCGTTGATGTATATCGTCGCAGTGAGTTTTTACCAGATGTGGCACGTGATTTTATTGAGACGGATGCGAAAATTTTCTGGGCACAATTGGAGCTGGAAAATCAAGAAGCAGAAGAAATCCTTCGTGGAGCTGGACGAGAAGATATCGTCATGAACCGCTGTATCAAACGGGAACACACCCGACTGATCTTAGAAGATTCCCTGTACGGTTTATAAATGATAAACAATTGACATAGAAGAAAACCCCAGCAAGCTGGGGTTTTCTTCTTACTCTTATTCAGTTTCATGGCTTGGATGGTCTGTAAAATGGCGCGGCCCTTGTTTAATCTGCTTGATTTGATCATAAAAGGCAATTTGGCAGTTGATAAAATAAGGCATGGTATAAAAGCCGATGACATCGCGCGTGAAGTAATTCAGAAAGTACCAACCAACCAAGGTTAGATCGAGCACCAAGCGATTGCTGCGGAACCCTTTCATGGTTTCACGACTTTGGCGAAGGACTCCAAAGGCTCCCTTGTAGTCGCCGTCTCGTAATTGCTCATAGAGGATCAATTCGACCAAGCTGAGACTGTAGTATTGTGGCAGATAAAAGAGGAGGCCAATCAGGCCAAGTACAACACCAGCAGTCATCAGAGGCATTTGTTGCATGAGAGATTGGAATTCAGGACTGGAAGCACTCAAAGTGCTAGGGTTACTCACCTTATCATAGATCGCCAAAAATCGAATGCTAGCGTAGGTGCTGATGAGACTCCCTACATAGAGGATGAGTCCCCATAAAAAGAGGACGACTTGCTTTAAGATCAAGGTGGCAAATACAGAGGTAAAGCGATCTTGTTTAAAGATATCTAAGACGCGTGTTCGGTGTTCGATCTTGGGATTAATCGTATCTAAATAGCTAAAAGTCGCACCAACCACTAAAATGGAGATGACAAAGGAGACGACAGAAGGAAAGAGCTGCCGCTGGATCATGTAGATACTTGCTTGCAGCAAGGTCATATCCGGTAGTAGATTGATCAGATCTTGCCCACTTAAGAGAAAGTTAGTAAGAATGGTCAACAGGACCGGAAGAGCAAAAAGGATAGCTAGGCCCGGTTGCTGGACTTGCATGGTACGTGCCCGGAGGCGAATCAGTTTAAGGTTCATAGATGACACTCTCTTCATAGTAGTACTTTTTATTATAACATAAGTCCGTGACAGAGCCGGTAAAATTTGGTACAATCGTACAGGTGCTCACAGGAAAACTGTGACAGGAATAAGAAGGCTGGGACTGTTTTTCCCAGTACGGAGGTAACCATGACAGATTCACCGATTCAATATCGATTAATCAAAAAAGAAAAGCATACAGGTGCTCGTCTGGGAGAAATTATCACTCCTCACGGGACCTTCCCGACCCCAATGTTTATGCCTGTAGGGACTCAGGCAACCGTTAAGACCCAATCGCCAGAAGAACTCAAGGAAATGGGTTCCGGCATTATCTTGGCCAACACCTACCATCTCTGGCTTCGTCCCGGGGACGACTTGGTCGCAAAAGCAGGAGGACTGCACCAGTTCATGAACTGGGACCAGCCGATTTTGACAGATAGTGGAGGCTTCCAAGTCTATTCATTAGCGGATACCCGCAACATCACCGAAGAAGGGGTAACCTTTAAAAACCACCTCAACGGCTCGAAGATGTTCCTCTCCCCAGAAAAAGCCATCTCCATCCAAAACAATCTAGGGAGTGACATCATGATGTCCTTTGATGAATGTCCTCAGTTCTATCAACCCTATGATTATGTGAAAAAATCAATCGAACGGACCAGTCGTTGGGCAGAACGTGGCCTGAAGGCTCACCGTCGACCTCATGATCAAGGTCTTTTCGGGATTGTCCAAGGGGCAGGCTTTGAAGATTTGCGCCGTCAGTCCGCCCAAGATCTGGTCAGCATGGACTTCCCAGGCTATTCCATCGGTGGCTTAGCTGTTGGGGAAAGCCATGAAGAGATGAATGCTGTGCTGGATTTCACAACGCCGCTCTTACCAGAGAACAAGCCACGCTATCTCATGGGAGTAGGAGCTCCAGACAGTCTGATCGATGGCGTTATTCGTGGAGTGGACATGTTTGACTGTGTCTTGCCGACGCGGATTGCGCGAAATGGTACCTGTATGACTAGCCAAGGACGCCTAGTAGTGAAAAATGCGCAATTTGCAGAAGACTTTACACCGCTAGATCCCGAATGTGATTGCTACACTTGTAAGAACTATACCCGAGCTTACCTTCGCCACCTCCTCAAGGCAGATGAGACCTTCGGCATTCGCTTGACTAGCTATCACAACCTATACTTCTTGATCAACCTCATGAAACAGGTCCGTCAAGCCATCATGGATGACAATCTCTTAGAATTCCGTGAGCATTTCGTCGAAAAATATGGCTATAACAAATCAGGACGGAATTTCTAGAAATAGATAAATAGGAAGAAAAAAGACTACAGCCATCTGAGAATAATAGGAATAACTGCTAGACGCAGCGGTTGATTGGTATCTTTTTTCGCTTGTTAAGCTCCAAAGATAACCTAATCAACTGTGCGGGGGCGAGACGACGAACAAATTGGATATAAATTTGTTCTGTCTCGCTCCCTTTTTCCTATATAATAGCAACTTTTTTAGCACTCAATTTTTTTCGAAAACACTTTCATCAAAAAAACGAAAAAAATCTTCTCAAATCCCTTGCATTGGGCCTTTGTTTGTGTTAAACTACTATGGTGCTGTGAAAAACAGCTATTAGCTTTGATGCAAGAGGTTGCGACACGCTCGGTTGCATTGCCACGCAACGCGCGTCGGTTTTCTTGTGGAGCTAGCCTATTATCTTAAATAGACGAAAAGGAGAAAAAGATGGCAAACAAAAAAATCCGCATCCGTTTGAAAGCGTACGAACACCGTACACTCGACACAGCGGCTGCAAAAATCGTAGAATCAGCTACTCGTACAGGTGCACAAGTTGCGGGTCCAATCCCACTTCCAACTGAGCGTAGCCTCTACACAATCATTCGTGCGACTCACAAATACAAAGATTCTCGCGAACAATTCGAAATGCGTACACACAAACGTTTGATCGATATCATCAACCCAACTCAAAAAACAGTTGACGCTTTGATGAAATTGGATCTTCCAAGTGGTGTAAACGTAGAAATCAAACTTTAATCTAAAGCTTGATCCAGAGCATAAAAAACGCTCGTTAAAAACTTTTTGAATAAAAAACTATAGAAAAGGAACTATTTTCTCATGACAAAAGGAATCTTAGGGAAAAAAGTGGGAATGACTCAAATCT
>OBVV01000030.1_pt1 | contig 92966 bp, 80 predicted proteins | sample 1476221 | NCBI WGS metagenome assembly OBVV01 (sample SAMEA2580029, study PRJEB22360) | human gut metagenome | biome: human gut; feature: human-associated habitat; material: faeces | place: Denmark | collected 2008/2010 | reverse complement strand
AAAAATTGACAATCTTAGCTAAAAGGTTATAATGAATATAATAACTATATCAATTATAAAGAGGTGGCGTCCATGGTGATTGCATTAAAAAACGATGATCTAGAAGTACAATGTAAGACATTTGGAGGGGAATTGAGCTCCATTCGTAATAAAGAAGGCATAGAATATCTCTGGCAAGGGGATCCAGAGTATTGGTCAGGACAAGCGCCTGTTTTGTTTCCAATTTGCGGAAGCGTTCGTAATGGCCAAGTACAGTATCATCTAAAAGATGGAGTGAAGACCGGTCAGCTGCCAAGACACGGTCTCATTCGCAAGAGAGAGTTTGAACTCAAAGAACAAACAGACCATCGTCTTGTCTTTGAAATCACCTCTAACGAAGAGAGCCTGCAAAATTATCCCTACCATTTTCGAGTTGAAATCGTTTATGAATTACAAGGGAAAGAAATCACCATCACCTATCGTGTACAAAATCTAGAGTCTGATCAAGTCATGCCTTATTTCATTGGAGGGCATCCAGCCTTTCATTGTCCCCTTTTAGCAGATGAAGACTATGAAGACTACGAGTTGATTTTTGAAAAAGAAGAAAGCTGTAGCGTCCCTCTCTTGTTCACAGAAACTGGATTGGTCGATCGCCTGCAGCGGACGCCATTTTTCGATCATAAGCGTAGCCTACCTTTGCGACATGAACTATTTGAAAAAGATGCCATTATTTTAGATCAGTTAGCCTCTAAATCTGTGAAGCTTATCTCGAAAAAATCAGGTAAAGGTTTGGAATTTGATTTTGCAGATTTTGAAAATCTGGTCCTTTGGTCTACTAATAACAAGGGGCCCTTCATTGCCTTAGAGCCTTGGACAGGTATTTCCACATCTGCAGAAGAGGGCGATTTCTTCGAAGACAAAAAAGGTGTGATCCAGTTGGACCCTCAAGAGACACGGAGTCATCAGTACCGTATCACCATTTTGTAAATGAAAAACCGTTGGACTATGGAGTCCGACGGTTTTTTTTGATATAGTTTAGCTTAGCTTGGCGTGATTTCTTTTTAAAGAGAGCCTCGGCAGACATAGCAGAGGGTTTATCTGGATAGGATTCTTGGTAAAGAAGTTTAACGGGGAGGCGAGCACGTGTGTATTTGGCGCCTTTTCCAGCATTGTGAGTCTTTAGGCGTTTTTCGACATCCGTGGTGTAGCCAGTGTAGAGGGAGCCATCCGCACACTCTAGGACATACATGTAAGCCTTAGTTTCCATAGTAGATCTCATGAATCTCGTCTGTATAGCTACCGTCTTCATTGTGAATAAAGAGGGGAGGCAAAATTTTTAAACCGTCCAGTGAGCCATCCTTGATCGCCTCAATCAACAACATATTCGCCTCTTTAGTCACTTTGGGGTAGACAAACTGGATCCGCTTAGGTGCAAGATTGTATCGTTTCATGGTTTCGATGATATCTAAAAAGCGATCTGGACGATGGACCATTGCTAAGCGACCATTTGATTTGAGAACCCGCTGGGCCACATGGCAAATCTCATCTAAGTTGGTGGTAATTTCATGTCGAGCTAAGAGGTAGTGTTCACTCTCATTGAGATTGGAATGCTCATCCACCTTGAAATAAGGAGGATTGCAGAGGATGATATCCACCTTACTCCCCTTGATATGTTGAGGCAAATGCTTGAGATCATCGGTGATCATGGACATTTGCTGGTTCAAGCCATTGAGAGCAATGGAGCGGGTTGCCATATCCGCTAGACGTTCCTGTATTTCGACACCAATGATCTGGGCCTCTGTACGAGTACTCGCAAAAAGTCCCACGGCCCCATTTCCAGCGCAGAGATCTACGATCAAGCCCCGCTTGGGCAATTTTGGAAAGCGCGAGAGGAGGACGCTATCCACGGAATAACTAAAGACTTCCCGATTTTGTATAATTTTCACATCACTTGAAAAAAGTTGATTGACGCGCTCGCCGTCTTTTAATTCGATATCTGTCATGGCTCTATTATAGCATGAAAAGAAGCTTGGGAAAAGATCGATAGAACATAAAAAGTTGAGAGTTTTTACTCTCAACTTTTTTTAATCAAATTCATATTTTTGGAGAATCGTAGTGAGGATAAAGACTCCTGTAAAGATAGCCATCAATGCCAGATAAACTGGGAAAGTAGTGGCTGTAAGGAGGGAAATCTCGATCAAGTTTTTTAACACGACCGCAGATGTGTAGAATCCTACTACAGAGAAGAGGATGAGGAGAGCCCGCCAGATATTTAGCGGCAGGCAAGCACGGATAACGGATAGGAAACCGATGGAGCCAAGTAAGTAGTAGGATACAGTAGACATATCGGCTGCAGACCAACCATGGCTTGCTCCCCAAAGGTGAATAAACAAGACACTAAAGACGACCATCAAGGCGCTTGGTAAGGCTAACAGAAGGGAACGTCTCAAGAAGTGTTTTTCAACCGGTTTGATATTGCGTTCAAAGGTCAACACAAATGGTGGGAATCCTTCGACGAATTGGTCGATCAGGGTGATTTGAATAGGAATGAAAGGGAAAATCAGCAAATAGTTGACGTTAAAGAAGAGAGCACTGGCAATACAGATGATAGCCAAGAGGAAGGAATAGATCGTTTTGATAAAGAAGATTGGAGCGATTCGTCCAATGTTATTCACCACACGACGGCCTTCAAAAAGAATTTCTGGAACGTCATTAAAGTCAGAGTTTAAAAGAACAATATTGGCAATTTGACGAGTTGCGGGATCTCCCTCAGCCATCACGATGGAGCAGTCTGCTTCGCGAAGAGCAAGGATATCATTGACCCCATCTCCTGTCATAGCAGTTATCCGACCAGCAGCTTTCAAGGTTTGGATAAGTAGTTTTTTCTGGTGAGGAGACACGCGCCCAAAGATAGCTGTTTCTTCTGCTTGATCCACTAATTGATCATCAGAAATTTTTGAACAATCGACGTAGTTCTCATAATTTTTGAAGCCAGCTTGTTGAGCGATATAAGAGACCGTCACAGGGTTGTCACCAGAGATGATTTTGAGATCCACTCCTTGAGAGCGCAAATACTCAAGAGTATCTGAAGCCCCTTCACGAATGGGGTCTGTAATCTCAATAACCGCAATCCCTTCAAGATTTTCAGGCAGTTTCAATTCCTGCATGCTGATCAGTTCTGAACTGTGAGCCAAGACGAGCACGCGCGATCCACGAGCTTGTGCTTCGACGACAGCAGCGGGATTTTCTTTAAGGAGCATTTCAGGAGCACCGAGAAAGACGGTTCCAAGGTTGGATAGGTGCATGGCTCCCCATTTCCGATCACTTGAGAAAGGAATAATGTTTTCCGCAGTATAAGCATGCTCCAACTCCCCATAAGCCTTGCGAATAGCTTGAGCAGTAGGATTGGTGTCCTCGCTATATTGCATGTAAGCTGAAAGGATAACTTTGATGGTTTCCTCAGAAAAATGATCCGATAAGCTATGGAGAGATTCGACTGTCATCTTCCCTTGAGTGATGGTACCGGTCTTATCTAGACACAAGGTATCCACACGTGCCAGGGTTTCTACTGAGTACATTTCTTGGACAAGAACCTTGCGCATACCGAGCTTAATAACTGCTGTCAAAAGAGACGTAACTGTTAGTAAAGCGATCCCCTTTGGCAACATTCCCAAGAGAGCTGTGGAAGAATTCACGACAGAATCCTTGATTGGCAGCATCTTGATCAACAATGCTTCAAAGAAGAGGGCAAGGCCAAATGGAATGATAATTTTACCAGTGAAGCTAGAAATTTTCGCTAAGTTATAAAGAATACGCGAATTGATAGGCTTCAAGGTTTTAGCTTCCATCATCAGTTTGTTGGCATAGTTGTTTGCTCCAACTCGCTTGACACGGGCATAGACTTGACCACTGGCAATATAACTACCAGAAAGCAGTTCATCGCCAACTTCTTTTAAGACCAGATCACTCTCACCAGTTAGCATAGCCTCATTGGCTTCTGCGATACCTGACATGACTTCGGCATCACTAGGGATCTGCTCACCCGAAGATAAAAGCATTAAATCACCCAGAACAAGCTTTTCGGGTGGAATCGCATCTTTTTCCCCGTCTCGAATGACAGTCACTAGCTCACGACTCATGAGGTTGAGTTTATCAATCATCCGCTTGGCGCGCATCTCGGTCATGATCCCTGTAATGGCATTGAAGCAAATGACTGCGAAAAAGATCATATTGCTCCAGGCCTGTACAGCAGCCAAGGCCACGGCAATCACAAAGTTTAAGGTATTAAACAAGGTGAAGACGTTGCGCTTGATAATTTGCCAGGTACTGGTACTTGTATTCGTTGTAAAATCATTGGTTTGTCCGCGATCCATTTTCTTGCGGACTTCACTGAGGGACAAGCCCTTTAAATCAATAGTTTCCATAGACAATATGATATCATTTTTTTGAGAAAAAGACTATCTAGAATCGGTCCGCTGAGACAATTTTTATCTAAAAAAGGTTTGCGGTCAAAATCAGGATACGGTATAATAAGAAAGAACCTTTTACAGGATGGAATATCTTGTAGAGAGACGAATGAAATGGATTTGAGGAACAACTATGTTTTATACCTATTTACGTGGCCTTGTTGCCTTTATTCTGTGGGTTTTAAATGGGAATGCCCATTACCATCATAAGGACAATATTCCAGATCGGGAAGAGAACTACATCTTGGTATCCCCTCACCGAACTTGGTGGGATCCGGTCTATATGGCCTTTGCAACCAAGCCAAAGCAATTTATCTTTATGGCGAAAAAAGAGCTCTTCACCAATCGTATTTTTGGTTGGTGGATTCGCATGTGTGGGGCATTTCCGATCGACCGTGAAAATCCGGGAGCAGAAGCCATTAAGTATCCTGTCAATATGCTGAAAAAGAGCAATCGTTCTTTGATTATGTTCCCAAGTGGAAGTCGTCATTCTCAAGACGTCAAAGGCGGTGTTGCCATCATTGCCAAAATGGCGAAGGTCCGTATCATGCCAGTGACTTATACTGGCCCAAGAGACTTGAAAGGGTTGGCAACGGGTGAACGCATTGATATGAACTTTGGACATCCCATTGATATTTCGGATATTAAAAAGATGAATGACGAAGGAGTGGCAGAAGTTGCCCGCCGTATCCAAGAGGAGTTTGACCGTTTGGATGCGGAAGCGCAAGCGATCAACACCCCAACAAAACCTTTTATCTTGATTCGTTTGTTAAAAATCCTTTTGATTCCCCTTGTCTTAGTCGTGGGCATCTTAACCTTGCTCTTTAGTTATCTAGCAAGTTTTGTATGGGACCCAGACAAACATCGGAAAAACAAGTAAAAAAACTGAGAGTTTTTCTCAGTTTTTTTTATTTTTACGAATAATAAAAGTGAGAGGAGGTTTCTTATGGAGGACATCATCGAAAAAATCAAAGAATATAAGCTCTTTTTGGCTCTTACAGCTATCGGACTCTTACTTGGAGGGTATTTTCTTTTTCATCGACCTCAGTCAAGTGCATCCACCATACCGGATCTTTATCAGGCTTCTAGTTCAACTTCGAGTAAAGAAAAGGTGCAGACCACTAGTTCCAAAGAAGAAAAGACGGCGACTTCTGTGTCTGATGCACCCGAGATCATTACGGTCGATGTCAAAGGAGCCGTCAAACAACCAGGTGTCTATGAGTTGCGCTCCAATAGCAGAGTCCACGATGCTATTTATAAGGCAGGCGGGATGACAGCAGATGCCAATAGCCAATCGGTCAACTTGGCGCAAAAACTCACCGATGAAGCAGTGATCTATGTTGCTAAAGAAGGAGAGGATGTTCCAGTACTTGGAAGTTCAGAAAGTCCTGCAACTTCGTCAGCGCCAGCAGAAAAAACAGGCAAGGTCCATTTAAATCGAGCAACCGAATCAGAGCTCCAGACCGTATCAGGCATTGGCCAGAAACGTGCCCAGGATATTATCGCCTATCGCGAAGCAAATGGTCCTTTTCGATCAGTGGATGATCTAAAAAATGTTTCAGGAATCGGAGAGAAAACACTGGAGAAACTAAGAGATGCTTTCACGGTGGATTAAAGAGCTCCCTTTTTCGCTTGTACACCTCGCTTTTTTACTTCTTTGGTTGTATTTTAGTATCTATCAACCATCTTGGCTTTCGATCAGCGGTCTAGTAGTAGTGGGAGTTTTAGCGGTTCATCACTATAAAGGGGAGCGCTCAAGTTTGCTAGGGCTTGCTTTAGCAACCCTTTGTTTTGCGGCCTTCTTTGTCTTTCAGCGACTACAGGATCATCCAGTACAAGCAGAAAGTCAGCCCCCATGCCACTTACGCCTGATTCCAGATACCATCAAGATCAATGGGGACGCCCTGTCTTTTCGTGCTAAAAATCAGGGAAGGACCTACCAAGTCTTCTACACTTTAAAATCAGAAAAAGAAAAACAGCAGTGGCAAAGTCAAACCCGCTTGATGGAGTTGACATATAAAGGTGTTATAGAAGAACCAGAAGGGCAACGAAATTTTAGAGGATTTGACTACCGGTCTTATTTGGAAACACAGGGCATTCACTATCAAATAAAAATTGAAGCGATCCAATCTGCGGTTCCCATCCAAACGTGGAATGTTTTTGACTGGCTATCTCAATGGAGGCGCCAAGCCATTGTTTGGAGCAAGGAGCACTTTCCACAGCCGATGAACCAGTATATGACCGGCCTTCTTTTTGGTTATTTAGATACGGATTTTGAAGAGATGGATCAGCTTTACACGAGTTTGGGCATCATCCATTTGTTCGCCTTATCTGGGATGCAGGTCGGCTTTTTCATCAATGGGATCCGGAAAGCTCTCTTACGTCTAGGAATCTTGCAAGAGACAGTCGATATCTGGATGCTTCCAATTTCTTTGGTCTATGCTGGCTTGACAGGTTTTTCAGTTTCAGTGGTTCGTAGTCTCTTGCAGAAGATCCTCTCTCAAAAGGGGATCCGAGGGATGGAGAATATGGCGATGACCTTGATGATCTTAATGGTGCTCATGCCCAAGTTTCTTCTGACAGCTGGAGGGGTCTTGAGTTGTGCCTACGCCTTTATTTTGACCTTGGTAGATACCAGTTCTTATTCAGGACTTAAAAAGCTACTAGTGGAAAGTTTCTGGATTAGCCTGGGAATTTTGCCCCTTTTGACCTATTACTTTAGTGTCTTTCAACCGTGGTCACTCCCTTTAACCTTCCTCTTTTCTTTCTTATTTGACCTTGTCCTTCTTCCAGGTTTAACGGTGCTATTTATCTTATCGATTCTAAAGCCCCTTACAATTTTTAACAGTTTCTTTCTTCTCATAGAGGAGTGTATTCGTTGGATTTCAAAGCTCACGTCGCTACCTTTGGTATTTGGTCAGCCGACGGGACCAGCTCTGATTGCTCTCTTCCTTCTTTTAGGAATCTTGTATGATCTTCGAAAGCAAAAAAAACGTCGTTTCCTGTTAATAGGCATGATTCTACTCATCTTTTGTTGGACCAAGCATCCTTTAGAAAATGAGATTACCATGGTGGATATCGGTCAAGGAGACAGTATCTTTTTACGCGATTGGAAAGGAAGAACCATATTGATTGATGTCGGAGGACGTGTCACTTTTAAAAGTGGAGAAAAGTGGCAAGAGCACAGTCAATCTGCCAATGCGGATCAAACCTTGATTCCCTATCTCAAGAGTCGAGGTGTTGGAAAACTTGATGCTTTGGTCTTGACTCATACAGACCAGGACCATATGGGTGATATGGTGGAGGTTGCCAAACAAATCCCAGTTAAAAAAGTGTATGTCAGTCCAGGTAGTCTAACTAATTCTCAATTTCGAGAGAAATTGCAACAGCTTCATAGTCCGATTAAAGTAGTCCAGAGAGGAGATCAACTACCTATTTTTGATCATCATCTAGAAGTCTTATCCCCTGATGAAGTGGGGGATGGCAAAAATAATGATTCGATTGTCCTCTATGGGCAGTTTTATCAGAAACGGTTTTTGTTTACAGGTGATCTGGAAGAAGCTGGGGAGAAAAAACTATTGGGAAACTATCCCCAATTACAAGTAGATGTCTTGAAAGTAGGCCACCACGGTTCTAAAGGTTCCTCTAGTGATGTGTTTTTAGATCAGTTACATCCTCAGTTGGCCTTGATCTCTGTTGGAAAGAAAAATCGCTACCAACATCCCCATAAAGAATTGCTCGATCGTCTAGAGGAACGCTCTATTTCTTATCTTCGTACCGATGAAAGGGGAGCAATTCGCTTGATTGGGTGGGACCATTGGAGGGTAGAAACGGTCCACTAGAGACGAGGAGAGGTTTGCTTTCTATGCTGAAAATTGCTATTATAGAAAGTGAAATCAATGTAAAGGTAGAATCGTATGAACGCATTTAAGCAATTTTGGATACAGTATGCAGATTTTTCAAGTAAGACCAGTCGGGCCCATTTTTGGCTAGCTTTTTTCTGGAATTCCCTGATTTCTTTGCCTCTTTGGGTTTTTTACATCGTGACCTCTTTATCCCATCAAAATGCTCAAGAAACGCTCAATTTTTCAACTGTTCATTCTAAGACTGGTTTATGGGCGCTCGCTTTCTTAGCATTCTTTCACTTCCTCATTTTGGTACCCAGTCAAGCAATTTGTGTACGTCGCTTGCGGGATGCGGGAATCCATTGGTCTTGGATCTTTTTGAACCTTGGTCCGGTTCTGCTCTATTTGTTGACGGGGCTAGATATTTTCCTATTTCTTTGGGGGATTACAGTTATTTCTCTCTTGATTCTCATGATGCTTCCAGGGAAAAACACCTTCCCACAACCAGTAGAAACTCCTATGGGAGTGGCTTCTGAACCACAGGTCACAGCGACAGGGGGGAGCTTTGGAGGCAACTCGTTTGAGCAAATTCCAAATTTTGTAGCAGCACCTGATTTGTCTGATGAAAAACCACCATTGGAACAAAAAATGGCTGCTGAACACGAAATACACTAGACTGATAGAGATAAGAGAGTTTCATGCAAGCAATTACCGACACTAAACATCTGACGGTTCAAACTCTGCCTCCTATTCTTGTCTTGACGGGTGAGGATGTAGGTCAATTTGAATGGTTAAAAAAAGACATTTTAAAAAAAATAGGCTATGATCCCTCAGATTTGAATTATTCTTATTTTGATATGAAGGAAGCCTCCTATGCTGAAGTCGAGCTGGACTTGGTCAGTCTTCCCTTTTTTGCAGATGAAAAAATCGTGATTTTGGATCACTTATTGGATTTGACCACTGCCAAAAAACGCAATTTAACCGATGAAGATCTGAAGCAATTTGAAAATTATCTGGAAAATCCTTCTGAATCAACCCGTTTGGTGATATTTGCAGAAGGAAAATTAGATAGTAAGCGTCGCTTAGTCAAACTCCTAAAACGGGATGCCCAGATCATTGAAGCAACAACACCTAAAGAGCAAGATTTAAAGCGTTATTTTGCAAGTCAGGCCCAAGAATTGGGCTTGCAGTTTGTGGGCGATTCCTTGGACCAGCTACTCTTAAAATCTGGCTATGATTTTGGAGAGTTACAGAAGAATCTCGCTCTGTTGCAGGCTTATAAAGAAGATGGTCAGATTACCCTCCAAGATATCAAGGAGGTTGTTCCAAAGTCCTTGCAAGATAATATTTTTGATCTGACACAGATGATTCTCAAACGCCAAATCGATCAAGCCCGGAATTTGGTTAAGGATCTCCGCTTACAAGGAGAAGATGAGATAAAATTGATCGCTATTCTGTTGGGGCAATTCCGAATGTTTTCTCAAGTTAAAATTTTCTCAGAAGAAGGCCAATCCGAAAGCCAAATTGTAGCGAGCTTATCGGAGTTGTCAGGACGCAAGGTCAATCCTTATCAGGTGAAGTTTGCCTTACGGGATAGCCGCAGGCTTTCCCTATCCTTTTTGAAGCAGGCTATGACGACCTTCATCGAGACGGATTATGCGATTAAAAGTGGAACATATGAAAAAGATTACTTATTTGATTTGGCCCTGTTGAAAGTAGCTAATAGTGTCTAACGATGAATGAAATCGCAAGCAGATTAGTTGAATAATTTAGCTGTTTGCGTTATCATCAAGTCAGCAATAAAGAAAAGAGGACCATAAAATGGCTATCATTTTACCAGAATTACCATATGCTTATGATGCATTGGAACCTTATATCGATGAAGAAACCATGCATTTGCACCATGATAAACACCATCAAACATATGTAAACAATGTGAATGCAGCTCTTGAAAAACATCCTGAAATTGGAGAAGACCTTGAAAGCTTGTTAGCTGATGTTGAATCCATTCCAGCTGACATTCGCCAAGCTGTGATCAACAATGGTGGTGGTCATTTGAACCACGCTCTTTTCTGGGAATTGATGACTCCAGAACAAACAGCTCCTTCAGCAGAACTTGCTGTATCGATTGATGCTACATTTGGTTCATTTGAAGACTTCAAAGCAGCCTTCACAGCAGCAGCAACGACACGTTTTGGTTCTGGTTGGGCATGGTTGGTTGTCAACAAAGAAGGCAAACTTGAAGTGACTTCAACAGCAAACCAAGATACACCAATCTCTGAAGGTAAAACACCAATCCTTGGTTTGGATGTTTGGGAACATGCCTACTACGTGAAATACCGTAACGTACGTCCTGACTACATCAAAGCTTTCTTCTCAGTGATCAACTGGAATAAAGTTAATGAATTGTTTGCAGCAGCAAAATAATAAAATGAAGGAATCTATAAGAGCAAGTATTGGCTCTTATAGATTTTTTTATTTGCATCCGTAAAATCGGAGTATAATTTCTTGCGTTTGGTCAGGAAAATGATACACTAGTAGGAGTGTGTCTTACTTGTCTGAAGCCTGGTTTGAAGGGCCTAGGCAAGGAAAAGATAAACCTTAAAATGAAAACTGAAACATTCAGGGAGAAATGAAATGACTAGTATTACCATTACTAAAGGAGCCGTTGAAACGCCTATATATTTGCGGATGTTGAATCGTCATGGCTTGATTGCAGGTGCAACAGGAACAGGAAAAACGGTTACTCTCAAGGTTCTAACAGAAAAATTAAGCAAAGAAGGCATTCCGGTCTTTCTAGCCGATATCAAGGGAGATTTATCTGGCTTAGCTAAAGCTGGGCAATGGACACCAAAACTGGAAGAACGCTACAAGCTTCTTGGGATCACAGATCCGTTTGAGCCACAAGCCTTCCCAGTTCGATTGTGGGATGTTTTCGGCCAAGCTGGTCATCCTGTTCGGGCGACCGTCGAAGGGATGGGGTCATTGCTTCTTTCTCGTCTGCTTGATTTGAATGAAACCCAATCAGGAATTCTCGCAATTGTCTTTAAAGTAGCCCAAGAGAAAGATTGGCCTTTGATTGATTTGAAGGACCTGCAAAGCCTTTTAAAGGAAGTCTATGAACACAGTTCAGACTATTCGGCCCAATATGGCAATATCACCAAACAATCTGTCGGAGCGATCCAAAGAAATCTCTTGGTTCTCGAAGAAGAAGGAGCAGACCAGTTTTTCGGAGAGCCCGCACTTGATTTAAATGACTTCATGCAACTTGATGCATCTGGTCGTGGTTATATCAATATTCTTTCGGCTACAAAGCTCTTTCATTCACCAAAATTGTACTCAACCTTTTTGATTTGGATGCTGTCTCGTCTCTTTGAAACACTTCCAGAGGTTGGGGATCCTGAAAAGCCAAAATTGGTCTTCTTCTTTGATGAAGCGCATCTCCTCTTTAAGGATGCAAGCAAGCTCTTTCTTGAGAAGGTCGAGCAAGTGGTACGCCTGATTCGTTCGAAGGGTGTAGGGATTTATTTTATTACCCAAAATCCTCAAGACCTTCCAGAATCTGTTTTGGCACAGCTTGGAAATCGTGTTCAGCATGCACTTCGAGCTTATACACCCAAAGAAATGAAGGCGATCAAGGTTGCTGCCCAAAGTTTTCGTCCGAATCCAGCTTTTGATACAGAAACAGTGATCACAGAATTAGGGACAGGGGAAGCCTTAGTTTCTTTCCTGAATGAAAAGGGACAGCCTAGTGTGGTTGAGCGTGCTTATATTCTCTCTCCTCAATCGAGTTTTGACCTCTTAAATGAGAGTGAACAATTGGCCTTGATCACAACATCGCCTTTCCATCAAAAGTATGCGACGACGATTGATCGGGAATCTGCCTATGAAAAATTAGCAGCTAAAGCAAGCAAGGAAGTACAAGAAAAAGAGCAAAAAGAAGCAGAAAAGGAAGAGGCTGCAGCAGATAAGGCGGCTCAAAAACGTAGTCCGGGTCGTCCAAGAAAATCTAGTCTTGAAAAGGCAAAAGATTCCTTCTTGAGTTCCTTATTCCGGACGATTGCGCGTGAGATCGCTAAGCTAATTATGGGCTCCTTTAAACGGAAATAAGCCTTTTATGAAAAGAAAAATACTTTTTAAAAAGAAACCGTTTTCTCTTTCTGATAATTCTTGTTATTTTCAGTAGAATCTTTTATAATTAATCTCGTATGAAAAAATATTTTAATCTACGCTCGATCATGATTGCGGTCAGTATTTTATTGTGCTTAGTGGGAACAGGCGCACTGGGCTACTTGCATGTTACGCAACCAACAGCATCAGCAATTGAAAAAAAAGCAAAGAAAACAAAAGAAGCAAAAGAACAAGATATCGAAAAGTCTACCCCTGAGACGAAAAAACCACATGTCAAATCTCCTGAAGCTAAGCAAGCAGTGGTAGATGCAGACATGGAAACGATGAGCGCTTATGGCCTTGTCTATGATTATGCTAATAAAGGTTTGGTAGAGGTTGTCCAGGATTTCCTAGCTGAAAGTGGAATTGATCCGTCACAAGTTGCCTTCACGTATCGCAATGCCATTACTGGGGAGCAATTTGCCATGAATGATCTTCAACCAATGACGGCAGGTAGTACCTATAAGCTACCGTTGAACATGTTGGTGGTGGATGAAGTCGCAAAGGGCAAGCTGAATTTAACAGACCGGTTTGACATTACCAACACCTACTATGAATATGTAGGGGAGCATGACAATTATGTTGCTGCCTTTGATGGAGCTATGTCTATCCCTGATATGCAGCGCTATTCATTGGTTTACTCTGAAAATACCCCAGCCTATGCTTTGGCAGATCGTTTAGGGGGGATGGAGCAAGCGCGTAAGTTGTTCAGTCGCTATGGTCAATCTCGTTCACCAGAGGTTAAAACCTTTAGCGAAGATAATAAAACGACAACGGATTATTACATCCATGTCTTGGAATACCTTTGGAATCATCAAGAAAAATATGCAGATTTACTAGAACTGATCGGGGAGTCTTTCCCAGGTGAGTACTATAAAAAATTCTTGCCAGATTTGGTGATTCAACAAAAACCAGGGTATGTTGCGGAAGCGCTCAATGTGGATGCGATTGTCCATGAATCGACTCCTTATTTAGTTGCCATCTACACTGCAGGACTTGGAGGTACGACTCCAGAAAGTTCTGAAATCAGTGGCGTTGGTCTTTATCAATTGGGGCAATTGGCTTATGTTATCAATGAATGGCATCGTGTCAATATGAATGAATAATCGACAAAAGGTCTGAGTTTTGCTCAGACCTTTTCTTCTAACAAAGTATCATGAAAATGACTTGGTGTTTCGAATTACTTTTCTGTTCTAAAGAGACTTCTTTCCCTTTTCTATAAAAAGTATGTTATACTACTAATAGTAATAAGAGGAAGTATAGACATGATTACAAAGGAAGATTACCAGTTGCTCCGCTCGCATCCAGCCTTTTCTGCGCTACCAGTGGAGCTATTTGATAAATTAGCTGTTGAAATTCATGCCAGGGATATCCCTAAAGGACAAATTTTATTTTATGCGGGAGATAAGCGGGAGCGCATTTTTCTTCTGGCAAAAGGCTTTGCTCGTATTGAGCAATTTGATTCGTCGGACCAATTCTCCTATATGGATTATATAAAGAAGGGAGCTTTGTTCCCTTATGGTGGGATGTTCCAGGATGAGCGATACCACTATACAGCTAGTGCAGTCACGGATTTGCGTTGTTTCGTTATCCCAGTCAATCTCTATGAATTATATGCCCAAGAGAGCAAGGAGCAGTTGCTCTTTATTATGAGAAAGCTCTCCTCCATCCTAGAATTTCAAGAGTTGCGCTTGCGCAATGTTGTGACAGCTAGTGCTAGTGAGCGCGTGATTCAATCCTTAGCCATTCTGTGCATGGACTATGAAGGTCTAGGAAATCAGCTTCCATTTCCAATTAGTATGAAGGAAATGGCCAAATTAGCGGCTACAACCCGAGAAACCGTCAATCAAGTTTTAAAGAAACTCATCGATTCTCATAAGATCCAGTATGAGAGAAAACAACTAACTTTTCTAGATACAGCCTACTTTTTAAAAAGTTTTGAAGAGATCAACTAATTCGTTGATCTTTTTTTATTTTTTACAAAAAAATATATATTCATAAAAATAATATAAAAGACAAAATATGCAAAGAAAACGCTTCATATTAACTAAAAAATAGGAAGGATTCAAAAAAACGCCAAATTCTTTGCATTCAAAAAGCAGAATCCTTTGTGAAAGCGGTACCAATAAAGAATATAATAACAATTGTAATAAGCTTGTGAACAAGCTCAAAGAAAAAAGGAGGATGACAGATGTCAACTAAACCAATTCATGTTTTCTCAGAAATTGGAAAACTGAAAAAAGTAATGTTGCACCGTCCAGGTAAAGAGTTGGAAAACTTGATGCCTGACTATCTAGAGCGTCTTCTTTTTGATGATATTCCATTCTTGGAAGATGCACAAAAAGAACACGACAATTTTGCTCAAGCGCTTCGTAACGAAGGAATCGAAGTACTTTATCTTGAAAAATTGGCAGCTGAGTCATTGACTACTCCAGAAATTCGCGAACAATTCATCGAAGAATATCTTGATGAAGCAAACATTCGTGGACGCCAAACTAAAAACGCTATTCGCGAAATCCTTCGTGGTATTGAAGACAACCAAGAATTGGTTGAAAAAACAATGGCTGGTTTCCAAAAAGCTGAGCTTCCAGAAATTCCAGAAGCTGACAAAGGCTTGACAGACCTTGTTGAATCTGACTACCCATTTGCGATTGATCCAATGCCAAACTTGTACTTCACACGTGACCCATTTGCTACAATTGGGAATGCAGTATCATTGAACCACATGTATGCTGATACACGTAACCGTGAAACTTTGTATGGTAAATACATCTTCAAATATCACCCAGTATATGGTGGTAATGTAGAATTGGTATACAACCGTGAAGAAGACACTCGTATCGAAGGTGGGGACGAATTGGTCCTTTCTAAAGATGTCTTGGCAGTTGGTATCTCACAACGTACAGATGCTGCATCAATTGAAAAATTGTTGGTAAACATCTTCAAGAAGAACGTTGGCTTCAAGAAAGTATTGGCTTTCGAATTTGCGAACAACCGTAAATTCATGCACTTGGATACAGTATTCACAATGGTGGACTACGATAAATTCACCATCCACCCAGAAATCCAAGGCAACCTTCGCGTTTTCTCTGTAACATATGAAAATGAAGCATTGAAGATTGTTGAAGAAAAAGGTGATTTGGCTGAATTGCTTGCTGAAAACCTTGGTGTTGAAAAAGTTACATTGATCCCTTGTGGTGATGGCAATGTGGTTGCAGCTGCTCGTGAACAATGGAACGACGGTTCAAATACTCTTACAATCGCACCTGGTGTGGTTGTTGTATACGACCGTAACACAGTCACAAACAAGAAATTAGAAGAATACGGACTTCGTTTGATTAAGATCCGCGGAAGTGAATTGGTTCGCGGTCGTGGTGGACCTCGTTGTATGTCAATGCCATTCGAACGTGAAGAAATCTAATAGAGAAGACCGAGAGCTGGTCTTTGGGGATCAGCTCTTTCTTCTTACTGATCAATACTAGAAAGAAAATAGGAGACAAATAGAATGACAAATTCAGTGTTCCAAGGACGTAGCTTCTTGGCAGAAAAAGACTTTACACGTGCAGAGTTAGAATACCTTATCGGACTTTCAGCTCACTTGAAAGACCTTAAAAAACGCAACATCCAACACCACTATCTTGCTGGTAAAAACATTGCGCTTTTGTTTGAAAAAACTTCAACTCGTACTCGTGCTGCCTTCACAACAGCAGCTATCGACCTTGGTGCTCACCCAGAATATCTAGGTGCAAACGACATCCAACTTGGTAAAAAAGAATCTACAGAAGATACTGCTAAAGTTCTTGGACGTATGTTTGACGGTATTGAATTCCGTGGTTTCAGCCAACGTATGGTTGAAGAATTGGCTGAATTCTCAGGTGTTCCAGTATGGAATGGTTTGACTGACGAATGGCACCCAACTCAAATGCTTGCAGACTACTTGACAGTTCAAGAAAACTTTGGACGCCTTGAAGGTTTGACACTTGTATACTGTGGTGATGGACGTAACAACGTTGCGAACAGCCTTCTTGTAACAGGTGCTATCCTTGGTGTGAACGTACACATCTTCTCACCAAAAGAACTCTTCCCAGAAAAAGAAATCGTTGAATTGGCAGAAGGATTTGCAAAAGAAAGTGGCGCTCATATCTTGATCACTGAAGATGCTGACGAAGCTGTGAAAGGTGCAGACGTACTTTACACTGACGTTTGGGTATCAATGGGTGAAGAAGATAAATTTGCAGAACGTGTTGCCCTTTTGAAACCTTACCAAGTAAACATGGATTTGATTAAGAAAGCTGATAACGAAGACTTGATCTTCTTGCACTGCTTGCCAGCCTTCCACGATACAAACACTGTTTACGGTAAAGATGTTGCTGAAAAATTCGGCGTAGAAGAAATGGAAGTTACTGACGAAGTGTTCCGCAGCAAATATGCTCGTCACTTTGACCAAGCTGAAAACCGTATGCACACCATCAAAGCGGTTATGGCAGCTACTCTTGGTAACTTGTACATTCCAAAAGTTTAAGACTTTATAACCGTATACCAACAGCTATAGGGGCTGGACTGCTAGCTTTAGTCCTGCCCCTATTTTTTATAGAAAGGGAAAACTTATGTCAAGAAAAATCGTCGTTGCTTTGGGAGGAAATGCTATTCTCTCATCTGATCCTTCTGCTCAAGCTCAACAAGAAGCACTTGTAGAAACAGCAAAACACTTAGTCAAATTAATCAAAAACGGGGATGACTTGATCATCACTCACGGAAATGGTCCTCAAGTAGGGAACCTCTTGCTCCAACACTTGGCAGCAAACTCTGAAAAAAACCCTGCTTTCCCACTTGATTCATTAGTTGCTATGACCGAAGGAAGTATTGGCTACTGGCTTCAAAATGCTCTTCAAAATGCTCTTCTTGAAGAAGGAATCGAAAAAGATGTGGCTTCTGTTGTGACACAAGTCGTTGTTGATAAGAACGACCCAGCTTTTGTCAACCTCAGCAAACCAATCGGTCCATTCTACTCAGAAGAAGAAGCAAAAGCAGAAGCTGAAAAATCAGGAGCAACTTTCAAAGAAGATGCTGGTCGTGGCTGGCGTAAAGTCGTGGCTTCACCAAAACCAGTGGATATCAAAGAAATCAATACCATCCGTACTTTGTTGAACGACGGTCAAGTGTTTGTGGCAGCCGGTGGTGGTGGTATCCCAGTTGTGAAAGAAGCAGATGGTAGCTTAACTGGTGTGGAAGCTGTTATCGATAAAGACTTTGCCTCTCAACGTTTGGCTGAATTAGTAGAAGCAGACCTCTTCATCGTCTTGACTGGTGTCGATTATGTCTTTGTGAACTACAACAAACCAGACCAAGCAAAATTGGAACATGTTAATGTGGCTCAATTGGAAGAATATATCAAACAAGACCAATTTGCACCAGGAAGCATGCTTCCTAAAGTAGAAGCTGCGATTGCCTTCGTCAATGGTCGTCCAGAAGGAAAAGCAGTTATTACGTCACTTGAAAACCTTGGCGCTTTAATTGAGTCTGAAAGTGGAACAATCATCCAAAAAGACTAATGAAAAATTAGGAAAAAACTAGTATTTTAAAGCTTATTGTGATAGAATAAGTTTATAGGTAAGCGTTTTACAAGAGACTCTTGTAAAACATCACTCACACTTTGTTGCGTTAGGAGGAAGACAAATGAGTGAAAAAACAAAAAAAGGATTTAAGATGCCTTCATCTTTTTCCGTATTGTTAATTATCATTGCTATTATGGCAGTGTTAACTTGGATTATTCCAGCTGGTCAATACAAGGTTGACGATGCAGGTGCTATCATTGCAGGTAGTTATGAATCTGTAAAAGCACATCCTCAAGGAATTTGGGATGTTTTGATGGCCCCAATCAATGCCATGCTTGGTAAAGCACCAACCAGTGCAGCGATTGACGTAGCCTTCTTTATCTTGATGGTCGGTGGTTTCCTTGGTGTTGTGAATGAAACAGGTACCCTTGATGTAGGGATTGCTTCTATCGTTCGTAAATACAAAGGCCGCGAAAAAATGTTGATTTTGATCTTGATGCCATTGTTTGCCCTTGGTGGTACAACTTATGGTATGGGTGAAGAAACCATGGCCTTCTATCCACTTCTTGTACCTGTTATGATGTCCGTTGGTTTTGACAGCTTGACAGGGGTAGCCATTATCCTTTTAGGATCACAAATCGGATGTTTGGCGTCAACATTGAACCCATTTGCGACAGTTATCGCATCTGATACTGCAGGTATCTCAAGTGCTTCAGGTCTCTTACTTCGTGTGATCTTCTGGATCGTATTGACAGGACTTAGCACATACTATGTATACCGTTATGCAGATAAGGTTCAAAAAGACCCAACCAAATCTCTCACCTATGCAACTCGTGAAGAAGATTTGAAACACTTCAATGTTGATAGTGGCGAAGAAATTCCTTCACAAATGAACAAGAAACAAAAACGTGTCTTGGTCGTCTTCATCTCAACATTCGTTATCATGGTTGCTGGATTTATCCCATTCAAAGATTTGGGTATTAAATTCTTTGAAACCTTCAACGAATCTCTCCATAAAATTCCAGTACTTGGTCAATTGATCGGTAACACAGATGCTCTTGGTACATGGTACTTCCCTCAAACAGCTATGCTCTTTGCCTTCATGGGAATCCTCGTTGGTATCATTTATGGCTTGAAAGAAGATAAAATTATTTCATCTTTCATGAATGGTGCAGCTGACCTCTTGAGTGTTGCTCTTATCGTAGCAGTAGCACGTGGTATCCAAGTCATCATGAACGACGGTATGATCACTGCGACAATTCTTCACTGGGGTGAAGAAGGACTGAAAGGTCTTTCATCTCAATTGTTCATTGTCTTGACTTACATTTTCTACTTGCCAATGTCATTCTTGATCCCATCATCATCTGGTCTTGCCAGCGCAACAATGGGTATCATGGCACCTCTTGGTAAATTCGTCAATGTACCAGGTAGCTTGATTGTCACAGCTTACCAATCTGCATCTGGTGTCTTGAACTTGATAGCACCAACTTCAGGTATCGTAATGGGAGCTCTTGCTCTTGGACGTATTGACTTGAGTGCATGGTGGAAATTCATGGGTAAATTGGTCGTAGCGATTGTTGTGATCACCATTGCCCTTCTTCTACTAGGAACTGTGGTTCCATTCTTGCAATAGAATAAAGTAGGTGTTTCATGAAAAATAGAATAAAGAACGATGTAAAAGAGCAGTTTTTAAACTCGCTTCAAACCATCATTTCTTACCCCTCAGTATTAAACGAAGGGGAAAATGGAACACCGTTTGGACAAGCTATCCAAGATGTCCTAGAAAAAACCTTAGAGCTTGCTCGAGAATTAGGTTTTCAAACATATATAGATCCTGAAGGATACTATGGATATGCAGAGATCGGTCAGGGGGAAGAACTCCTGGCCGTTCTTTGTCACTTGGATGTTGTTCCAGCCGGTGATTTACAAGATTGGCAAACGCCACCTTTTGAAGCGACAATTGTCGGTGATTATCTAGTAGGTCGTGGTGTGCAGGATGATAAGGGACCGTCTCTTGCTGCCCTCTATGCAGTCAAGAGTTTACTGGATGATGGCATCCAGTTTACCAAACGAATCCGCTTTATCTTTGGGACGGATGAAGAAACCTTGTGGCGCTGTATGAACCGCTACAACCAAATCGAAGAGCAAGCAGATCTTGGATTTGCACCGGATTCCTCTTTCCCATTAACCTATGCTGAAAAAGGCTTATTACAAGTGAAATTGCATGGTCCAGGTTGGGATGATATTCCCTTACAGGCTGGTCAGGCCCTCAATGTTGTTCCAGACAAGGCGACCTATGCTGGTCATCGTTTGGAAGAGTTGCTTCCTGTTTTGGATCAAAGTGGGGTTCAGTATAGCCAAACAGAAGATTCTGTAACGGTTTTGGGTGTTTCCAAGCACTCTAAAGATGCAGCTGAAGGAGTGAATGCTATTGTCGGTTTAGCGGAAAGTTTATCCCTCATCCAACCCCATCCAGCTTTGCTATTTATCGCAGATGCAGTTGGTGAGGATGCAACTGGTGAGGCTCTATTTGGCCCTATTTCAGATGAACCAAGTGGCGATCTTTCCTTTAATCTTGCGACCCTTGTGATCGATCAAGAACAATCGGAAATCGGGATTGATATCCGGATCCCCGTCTTAGCAGATAAGGATGCCTTGGTAGCTCGTTTGCAAGAAATTGCAGCTAGCTATCAGTTGGAATATGAAGAGTTTGATTATCTGGCTCCTTTATATGTTCCTTTGGATAGTCCTTTAGTCAGCTCTTTGATGGCCGTCTATCAGGAAGAAACTGGTGATAAGACACCAGCTATGTCTTCTGGTGGTGCGACATTTGCGCGGACCATGGAAAATTGTGTCGCTTTTGGGGCTCTTTTCCCAGGTGCAGAACAGACCGAGCACCAAGCCAATGAACGTGCAAAAATTGAAGATCTCTACGCAGCGATGGAAATCTATCGAGAAGCCATTCAACGCTTAGCTACAACGTAAAAAATTTGGAAACCAAGTTTCTAAACTTTCAGATTGAAGACAAACTTATACTAAAAACTTTCCTTAGGTGAGTACGGACGTCAGCGAACTTCTACGAAGTTCCAAGACTAATTATTGAGCCTAAGGTCTCAATAATTCCGAGTGCCTGAAACAATTTTGTTTCAGGCACTTTTCTCTCAGCGGAAAGTTTCAGTGTTTTCTTAATTCATTCAAAAAACTAGAACACATTTTAATTTTTTTGCAGAATCGCTCACCTTATTTTAAGATAGTTTATCTACATTTTAAAAAGTTTGGAAACTCGGTTTCCAAACTTTTTATTTACTAAAGAAGAAGGGTGGGGTGAATTCTTTTAATTTTTCAAAACAATCCAAAGCTCCTTGGTTGTCTTCGCAGATAACCAAACAGACATCGTCTCCACAGATGGTGGCTACAATTTCTTGGAGTTCCAGTGCATCTAAGATTGCTCCAAAGGATTGGGCCAGACCTGGAAGAGTTTTTACAACGACCTGGTTTTGAACGGGCCGCAACATGACTAAGGCATCTTCCATATACATCCGCAGGCGCTTTTCCCAACGGGAAGGAGCGATGGTGTTCATGGCATAGTAGGAACTATCCCCCTCGTTAATTTTTACTAGATTCAAGGATTTGACATCCCGTGAAAGGGTGGACTGGGTAACGAGAACACCATTGGCTTCTAAGGCTTCCTGGAGTTCTTGTTGGGTATGAATCCTACGCTCAGAAATGATCGAGCGGATCAAGCGATGGCGGCTTTCAATTTTATTCATGAGAGACTCCTTTACTTGATGAACATAGCATCCCCAAAGCTGAAGAAGCGGTACCGTTCCTGAATAGCATGGTGGTAGGCTTCGAGGGTTAATTCGCGGCCAGCAAAGGCAGAAACCAACATGACCAGAGTTGATTTTGGAAGGTGGAAGTTGGTTGAAAAGGCGTCGACGACTTTCCATTCATAACCTGGTTTGATAAAGATATTGGTCCAACCTGAATCGGCTTGGATGTCTCCATCAAATTTATTGCCAATTGTTTCAAGGGTTCGAATAGAAGTCGTTCCAACAGCTACGATGCGTTTTCCTGCAGCTTTTACCTGACGAAGGGTAGCAGCAGCCTCTTCAGAAAGTTGGTAAAATTCAGAGTGCATCTCATGGTCTTCAAGATTGTCCACGGATACTGGACGGAAGGTTCCTAGGCCCACATGAAGGGTCAAATAGACCAGGTGAACACCTTTTGCTTCAATCTTTTGGAGCAATTCTTGGGTGAAATGAAGACCTGCCGTTGGAGCTGCAGCAGAACCATTTTCTTTGGCGTAAACGGTTTGGTAGCGCTCGCGGTCAGCAAGCTTTTCGTGAATATAGGGAGGAAGTGGCATTTCACCAAGGCTTTCCAAAACTTCTAAAAAGATCCCTTGGTAGTGGAAGCGAACGATGCGCCCTCCATGTTCCAATTCTTCCTCGACAGTTGCGGTCAAACGACCATCTCCGAAGCTGACTGTAGCCCCTACCTTTAAGCGTTTTGCAGGTTTTGCCAAGACTTCCCAACAGTCATCTTGCGTATTTTTAAGGAGAAGGAATTCGACGTGACCAGCTGTTTCTGGTTTGACTCCATGAAGACGGGCAGGGAGAACGCGCGTATTGTTCATGACAAGAGCATCTCCTGGCTCCAATTCATCCAAAATTGCATCAAAATGACGGTCTTGGAATTGCCCTGTTTTTCGATCAAGGATCAAGAGTTTAGAGGCATCGCGCTTTTCAAGAGGGGTTTGGGCAATCAGTTCTTCAGGCAAATCAAAGTCAAAGTCGTTGGTATTCATTTGCGCTCCTTTTATAATAAATTTGTGAGTAGATAGATGGTAGTCCCGACAGCTAAGAGCATCAGGCAGATTCCCATCAAAAAGATCAGGACCTTGAGAATCTTTCTTTGATGAATCAAGAAAGATAAGAGAAAGACAAGGAGTCCGATCAAAAAAATGATGAATAATAGTGACACAATCATACCTTTCATTATATCACGAATCGACTTGAAAATGAAAAAAATGCCAGAAAAAGATAGCGGTTTCACTTGACAAAAATTGGTCTATACCATATAATAAAAGCATAGAGAAATAGGAGGTCTATCCAATGAAAATTATTGAAGTAAAGGACCAAATTGAGGGTGGAAAAGTTGCCTTTGATATATTAAAAGAAACCTTAAAGGAAGGTGCTCAAACCTTAGGTCTTGCGACTGGAAGCAGTCCCCTTGAGTTTTATAAACAAATTCGTGAAAGTGATTTGGATCTGTCTAATCTAATCAGTGTGAACTTAGATGAATACGTAGGGTTGACGGGAGATGATCCTCAATCTTATCGGTATTTCATGGAGAAAAACCTCTTTGATGCCAAACCATTCAAAGAAAGTTATCTCCCATCAGGTGTAGAAGAATCTGCCGATCAAGAAGTGATCCGTTATAACAAAATACTCGAAGACCATCCAGTGGATCTTCAAATCTTGGGAATTGGACGCAATGGGCATATCGGTTTTAATGAGCCAGGGACATCCTTTGATAGTCAGACCCACTTAGTTCAGTTGGATGACTCTACCATTGAGGCCAATTCTCGTTTCTTTGATAAGATCGAAGATGTACCAACCCAAGCCATTTCGATGGGGATTGCCAATATCTTAGCTGCGAAATCAATTGTCTTGTTTGCTTATGGGGAATCAAAAGCCCAAGCAATCAAAGGTACAGTAGAGGGTGAAAGGACAGAAAAAGTGCCAGCTAGTGCCCTTCAAGGACATCCAAATGTGACCATTATTGCGGATAAGGAAGCCTTGAGCTTGTTAAGTCGATAAAAAACAGGACCTATCGCCGATTTATTCGGGCCAGATAGGTTTTTTTCTGCTTAAAAATATGGTACAATACAAGTAATTATCTGCTGGGATTAGCTCTTTTCATCTACTGGGAGACAAGAGGAAAGGGCATGAGGGCTAGAAGCTTATTTTAGCCTCCAGCTGATTAGTCTGTTATAAAGGAAAAGTTTATGATAAAAAAATATTTGATCCATATTTGCCTCCTTCTGAGTCTCTTATGCCAGCCAATTCTAGCGAGTGCGGATGAATTGGTGGATATGGCGCAAAAGATGTATCCAAATGACAATGTCCAAGCCATTAACCGTCCACATTCTTCGCTTATTATTGACGGCAATACCGGAAATGTTCTTTGGAAAGACAATATCGATGAAGTCAGAGATCCTGCCAGCATGAGTAAGCTCATGACGCTCTATCTTTTGTTTGAAGATATGGCAAATGGCAAGATCAGTAAGGATACAGTGATCAAGGCGACCGCTTCAGACCAAGCGATCGGAAAGATCTATGAGATCTCCAACAATAATATTGTTGCTGGGGTAGACTACACCATTCCTGAGTTGATTACCATGACAGTGGTTCCATCCTCAAATGTATCGACCCTCATGTTGGCCAATCTTATGTCCAACAATGATCCAGATGCCTTTATCGAGCGCATGAATGCCAAGGCTAAGGAATTGGGGATGACCAACACGGTCTGGAATAACCCGAGTGGGGCGGCCATCTCCACCTTGCAAGGCTACTATCAGGTCAACAATTATCCAAACGATGCGGCCAACCAGACAACTGCGCGTGATTTAGGGATTTTGGTCTATCATTTTATCAATCAATACCCAGATATTTTAAACTATACCAATCAAGCACAAGTCACGGTCAAAAAAGGGACTCCATATGAGGAAACCTTTGATACCTACAATTATTCATTGCCAGGAGCCAAGTATGCCTTGAAAGGTGTGGATGGTTTGAAAACTGGTTCAAGCCCTCGTGGAGCTTTCAACTATATCGCGACCATCAAACGGGGCAATCAGCGCTTAATTGCTGTCATTATGGGCGTAGGAGATTGGGCAGACCAAGATGGGGAATATTACCGTCACCCGTTTGGCAATGCCTTGATCGAAAAAGCCTATAAAGATTTTGGCTATAAAAAATTGTTAGATGCAGGTGTCCAGAAGATTGACGGCAAGACCTATACACTTGAAAAACCCTTCTATGCAACGGTTAAAAAAGGTGCTAAAGAACCGACCATTGCGGTAAAAGATGGCTATCTGACAGTAGATAATGATCTCTACACGTTGTCTGAAGGTATCCGAGATGATATGAAGGTGGAAGAAGGATCCAAGCCAGAGCTTGTCAAAGAAACAGCAAGTGGGAAAAAGACAACGGCTAAGCACAGTAAATGGCTTTCGCTGGATCACTTCCTGATCTTGATCCCCATTCTTATTCTTGTGATCATTCTCTCAATTGAAAAACAAAGTCGTGAGAGACGCAAAAAAGAGGCTCAAAAACGCTATAATAAAGAATAAAATAAAACCTAACTGATTGTCAGTTGGGTTTTGTCATTGTCCCATTCCGATATTTTTAGAAAGGATTTATATGAAAAAATTCCGAAATTCTTATGCGGCTTATATGTTGCTCTATAGTTTGTATTTTATGTCCACATCTCTCTTTACGACCCTCATTTCCGTCTATTTGATGGGAAAGCACTATAGTGCAACTCAAGTGTCGACCTTGGTATCGGTTGCTTTTTTCTTATCCATGGTAGCCCAACCCTTTTTTGGGTATATCAATGAGCGATTTGGAATCGTAAAAATGACGACCCTCAGTCTGAGTGTGATCATTGGTGGTGTCTTCGGTTTTCTTTGGGCCCCCAATCTCTTTTGGCTGACCGTTTTTTATGGGATTGTTCTAGTCTGTTTGAATGGGACAGCTCCCATGATGGAAGTTTTTGCAACGCAAAGTCCATACGCTTTTGGGAAGATTCGCGTCTGGGGAACCATTGGCTACTCGGTCGGTGTCCAAATAGCCGGCTGGGTCTATCATCAGTTTAGCCCCCAAGCTGTCTATTATACGGTTTTGATCACTATTGTATTGAGTCTCTTCTGCCTAAGTGCGGTTCGAATGAAGAAAAAAGAGACAGTCGTAGAAAAGGAAAAACACCCTGTCTCTATTCGTCCTCTTCTTCACAATGGACCTTATCTCTTCTTTATCATTTTGATTGGCTTGGCTTCAGGGGTTGGAAATATTGGTCCTACCTATATGCCTGAGCTACTCATGGATAGTGGTCTACCAGTTCATATTGCCTCAACAGTTGTGGCTGTCTCCGTTGTAGTGGAAGCCCCCTTGATCTTTTTCTCTGATCGATTCATGGACCACTGGCCTTTACGGGTTTTGATCGCTCTTCCAATTGGGATTCTTTTCGCTCAATATGCTGTCTATGCTCTTCCAAGTCCTGTCTTCTTAAAAGTGCTTCTAACTCTCTTAGCCAAGCATACAACAGGGATGGTTTTGATTATGGTCTCCTTACGGTTTATTGCCCAACAGGTGAATGGCAAAGACTTGGTTCTTGCCATGGCCATTGTCCAAGGAGCTCGTTATTTAGGAACCATTCTCTTACAACCCCTCGCAGCCCTCTGTATTGAAAGAGGCGGTTACCAAGTCATGAGTTTCTTTTTAGCAGGGGTAGTAGGGATCGTCTTTTTGCTGAGCTTTGCCTTAAAAATGCCCCAAGGGAAAGCTCACGGACTTTTTGGTGGCAAAGTAGACTAATGAAATTGTTACAATTGTATGACTCATAATCGAGGAGTTGGACAGAAACACTGATTTCACAGTGTTTTGTCCAACTTTTTTGCTATTATTAAGAACTAGTGATTAATTTGACAGTCAAAGTATCCGATGGTAGAATGAGGTAAAATAAATATAAAGGAGACCATTTTATGAAAAAAATGATCTTATCGACAGCTGCTCTTTTGACGATTGTTTCCCTTGCTGCTTGTTCAAATAAACAAGACACAAAGAAGGAAACTTCAAATAGTCAATCAACTACTAAAGTGACGAGCAAATCTGCCAACACTTCAAAAAGCAAGGATTCTTCAACAGATTCAGAAGATACGTCATCTTCTAGCCTCTTAACAGATGCTGAAATCAACAAGGCTAAAACAGTTGGAGACTTCAAAAAGTTGTTTGCAAAATTAATGGATCAATCTGTTTCACTTACTGAAGAAGCAGGTACTTCTGTGACAGGTTCCGCAAAAGAACAATACGATGCAGCTGTTAGCGCCTTGAAGCAAGGATTAGAAAACCAAAAAGATATCTTTAATGAAAGCTTGGAAAGCATCGGTTCAGATAGTACTGTCGTTCCTAAAGAAGACCGTGAAGCTCTGATCGAAAGCTTGAAAGATGCTCGAGAAGAGTTGGAAAGTACTCGCAAAGAAATGAAAGATATGCAGAAAGAATTGAGTAAATCTCCTGTTGCTGATGATTCTAGTGATGATTCAGATTCAGATTCTGAAGAATAAAAAGAAGAAAAGGTTGGAATTTCCAGCCTTTTTCTTATTTTTTTCGAATGATATAGATGAGGAGGTGGGCCTATGTTTATTGCCATGGATAACAATCAAAAGCGATGGAACTGTATGGAAGAGATCCCAGCTGTGACAGAAGGGCCCTTCTATTGCTTAGCTTGTCATAGTCCAGTGCGTCTAAAAAATGGCTCGGTTCTACGGGCTCATTTTGCTCATGTAGAATTACAGCATTGTCCCTACCATCACGAAGCTGAGAGTTTTGAACATCTGGAATTGAAAGCTTGTCTTTATAACTGGGCCTCTAAGGAATCTCATACAGAGGTAGAAAGTTATTTAGCAGATTTTCAACAAATTGCCGATCTTTTGGTAGTAGACAAGAATTTAGCTTTGGAAGTGCAGTGCAGCTCCCTATCTTTAGAACGCTTGAAGGAGAGAAGCGATGATTATCGATCCCACGGTTACCAGGTCTATTGGTTACTTGGTAAAAAGTTGTGGCTCAAGAAAAGACTAACAAAGCTGCAGGCTGGCTTTCTTTATTTTAGTCAGAATCGCGGGTTCCATCTTTGGGAATTGGATCTGACAAAGAAAGAGTTACGTTTGCAATACCTCATCCATGAGGATTTGAGAGGGCGATTGCATTATCAAACAGAAATTTTCCCTTTTGGCCAAAGGTCTTTACTGGAAGTCTTACGGACCCCTTATCTTTCGCAACCCATGCAGCAAATGGCAGTCGAGCTCGATCGTACATTTTTAACCTATATACAGCAGCAGCTCTTTTATCGTCACCCAAAGTGGCTGAAGCTTCAGGAAGAACTCTATTTGCAGGGACACCATCTGATGGAACTGGGGCTGGATTTCTTTTATCCTCTTTGTCGTCCGATCCTTTCACAGAACTTGCTCCAAATTAAAGAGGATGTAGAAGGTTACTACCAGCAATTTATGACCTATTATCAGTCGCAAGGAATCCAACCCGTTCAGATCCTTTATCCCCCACGTTTTTATGCTCAACAGAAAAGCTAACTTTCTAAGATAGAAATCCTCCCGAAATGTTCATTTTTATGCTAAAATAGTACCATTGGAGGATTAATCGAAATGGTAAAACAACGTAATGAAATTGATGAAAAATACCAATGGGATTTGTCGACAATTTTTGCAACAGATCAAGCTTGGGAAGAAGAAGCAGCTAGCTTAGCTGCAGATATTAAAGCAGCAAGCCACTATGCTGGTCATTTGTTGGATTCAGCGCAAACACTGTTGGATACAACCAATGCATATTTGGAATTGAGCCGTCGTTTGGAAAAGGTCTACGTCTATGCTCATATGAAAAATGACCAAGACACACGAGTGGCTAAATACCAAGAGTACCAATCAAAAGGGATGTCTCTTTATAGCTTATTGGGTGAAACCTTTGCCTTCTATGAGCCTGAATTCATGGCCATTACAGATGAGCAGTACAAAGCTTTTGTGAGTGAGGTTCCAGCCTTGGAACAATATGGTCATTATTTTGATCGTTTGCTAGAGAAAAAAGAACATGTCTTGTCTCAAAAAGAAGAGGAATTACTTGCAGGAGCTGGTGAGATCTTTGCGACTGGTGGTGAAACTTTTGAAATCTTGGACAATGCAGATATTGTTTTCCCAACTGTACATGATGACAAGGGCGAAGAAGTTCAATTAACCCATGGAAACTATATTTCTTTGGTAGAATCAAAAGATCGTGCCGTTCGTAAAGAAGCTTACGAAGGTCTCTACAAGGTCTATGAACAGTACCAACATACCTATGCTAAAACTTTGCAAACCAATGTGAAAGTTCACAACTTTAATGCTAAAGTTCGCAAATTCTCTTCTGCTCGTGAAGCGGCCCTTTCTGAAAACTTTGTACCAGAAAGTGTTTATGATAGCTTGGTAGCAGCGGTGAACAAACACTTGCCACTCTTGCAACGCTATGTGCAATTGCGCTCAAAAATTCTTGGAATCTCAGACTTGAAGATGTACGATATGTATACCCCATTATCTGATACAGATTACAAGTTTACTTATGAAGAATCATTGGCCAAAGCCGAAGAAGTCTTGGCTGTTTTGGGTGAGGACTACCTTTCTCGTGTGAAACGTGCCTTTAGCGAACGGTGGATTGATGTGCATGTCAACCAAGGAAAACGCTCAGGTGCCTATTCAGGTGGTTCTTATGATACCAATGCCTTCATGTTGTTGAACTGGCAAGATACATTGGATAATCTCTTCACCTTGGTGCATGAAACTGGTCACAGTATGCATTCTAGCTATACCCGTGAAACCCAGCCGTATGTCTATGGAGACTATTCCATCTTCCTTGCTGAAATCGCCTCTACAACCAATGAAAATATCTTGACCGAACGTCTGTTAGAAGAAGTAGAAGACGATGCAACTCGCTTTGCTATTTTGAATCACTTCTTGGATGGCTTCCGTGGAACCGTCTTCCGTCAAACCCAGTTTGCCGAATTTGAGCATGCTATTCATAAAGCAGACCAAGAAGGTACTGTTTTGACTAGTGAGTTCTTAAATAACCTTTATGCAGAGCTCAATGAAAAATACTATGGTCTTTCAAAAGAAGACAACCCTGAGATCCAATATGAATGGGCTCGGATTCCTCACTTCTACTATAACTACTATGTCTTCCAATATTCAACAGGTTTTGCAGCAGCTTCAGCCTTAGCTGAAAAAATTGTTCATGGAACACAAGAAGATCGTGATAAATATATCGACTACTTGAAGGCTGGAAATTCTGACTATCCACTCAATGTCATCCGCAAAGCAGGTGTGGATATGGAAAAAGAAGACTACTTGGACGCAGCCTTTGCGGTCTTTGAACGTCGGTTGAATGAATTTGAAGCCCTAGTAGAAAAATTAGGACTCGCATAAGATGGTAGAGTCTTATAGTAAAAATGCCAACCACAATATGCGCCGGCCAGTGGTTAAAGATGAGATCGTTGACTTTATGCGCACGCGTCAAAAACCGGTAGCAGGCGCCCTAGAGGAGTTAGAAGCATTTGCCCGCAAGGAAAATATTCCGATTATTCCGCATGAAACGGTAGCTTACTTTAGACTACTCCTACAAGCCCTACAACCAAAGAAAATCCTGGAAATTGGGACAGCGATTGGATTTTCCGCGCTCTTAATGGCTGAAAATGCTCCCAATGCACAAATTACCACTATTGATCGGAATGAAGAGATGATTGGCTTTGCCAAGGAAAATCTGGCTAAATACGATCAGAGAAAACAAATCACCTTGCTTGAAGGAGATGCAGTAGATGTCTTGCAGGATTTAACAGAGACCTATGACTTTGTCTTTATGGACTCTGCTAAGTCTAAGTACATCGTCTTTTTGCCACGAATTCTCGAACTCTTAGAGGTTGGGGGAGTCGTGGTATTGGATGATATTTTCCAAGGAGGAGATGTTGCTAAGGACATCATGGAAGTGCGTCGTGGGCAACGAACCATTTACCGGGGGCTTCAGAACCTCTTTAATGCGACTCTCAATCATCCAGATTTGACCGCTAGTTTGGTGCCACTTGGAGATGGTATTTTGATGATTCGGAAAAATACAGAGACTGTAACCTTGCCAGATCCTAGCTCTTTTTAGGTAAATTTAAGGTATTCTCTCTAATTTGTGGTAAAATAGAAGAAGTTTAAAAAGGAACGGAGAATAATTTTCATGAAGAAAAAACTTGTAGCGGGTGCTGTGACCTTGCTATCAGTCGTAACACTAGCAGCGTGTGCCAATGGCACAAATAAAGATATCGTGACCATGAAAGGGGACACGATCACAGTTTCTGATTTCTATAATGAAATCAAAACCAACCAAGGTGCTCAACAAGTTCTTTTCCAAATGACCATCAATAAAGTCTTTGAAAAAGAATATGGATCAAAAGTTTCTGATAAAGAAGTCGATAAAGAATTGGCTAAACAAAAGAAACAATTAGGCAAACAATTCGATGCATACTTGGCGCAACAAGGCTTGACGGAAGAAACAGCGAAGAAACAAATCCGTAGCAATATGTTGTTGGAATATGCAGTCAACCAAGCTGCTAAGAAAGATATCAAAGAGTCTGACTACAAGGCGGCTTTTGAATCTTACACACCAGAAGTGACAGCACAAATTATCAAGTTGGATTCAGAAGACAAAGCAAAAGAAGTGTTGGAAGCAGCTAAAGCGGAAGGTGCAGACTTTGCCCAAATCGCCAAAGACAATTCAACAGATACTGCTACAAAAGACAAAGGTGGCGAAGTCAAGTTTGATTCAGGAACAGCAGATATTCCATCTCAAGTCAAAGAAGCTGCCTTTAAGTTGGATGAAAACGGCATTTCAGATGTGATCACAGTTTCAGCAGGTCAAAACTATTCTGCTAGCTACTATATTGTCAAATTGAATAAGAAGACAGAAAAAGGTTCTGACTGGAAGAAATACGAAAAACGTTTGAAAGAGATCATTGTTGATGGTCGTAAGCAAGATACCAACTACATCCGTAGCATTATTGCAAAAGCGATGACCAATGCCAATATCAAGGTTAAAGATGATGCCTTCAAATCAACCTTCAACCAATATTTGCAAAATATCGGTGTTCAAACGAGTGATAGCAAATCATCATCTAAAAAATAGTTGACGGTTCCTTTTGGAACTTGTATAATGAAATAGTTGAGAATAAATCATTGTTACTCGGAATCAGAGAAGTGGCGGGGGTGCGAGCCATGGAAGAGAAATGATTTTGCTACTCGGCTGAGACAATTGCATATAAAATGAAGAATGACAAGTTCATTGAATGAAGGTGGTACCGCGGTTTTTCGCCCTTCGTTTAGTGGCTTGTCTTTTGTTTATGGGCAGTTGTCTGGAGCTTTTTAAAGGAGATCAAAAGATGCGAACCTATCAAGTGAAACAAAAATTTCGATTGGGTGGCGAGCGGTTCGATATCAAAGATGAGTTGGGAAATGTTGAGTACCAGGTTGAGGGATCTTTTCTTAAGATTCCCAAGACTTTTACCATCTATGATAAGAATGGACAAGAAGTGAGCCACATTACTAAAAAACCAATCAGTCTTCTTCCTAAGTTTGTAGTTGAGTTGAAGGATGGGGACAGCTTTTTTATCCATAAAAAGCTGACGCTCTTCAGGGATAGGTACGATATCGAAGATTTGGGACTTCGCGTACAAGGAAATATCTGGGACCTAGAATTCAAATTATTCGATGATCGGGATCGAATCGTCGCTGAGATTAGCAAGGAACTCTTTCATCTAACCTCTACCTACCAAGTATCGGTGTATGAGGATGAATACGCTGATTTAGTCATCTCACTTTGTGTCGCTATCGATTATGTCGAAATGTTAGAAGCTAGCGCAAATTAATCTTAAAAAAATTAGGAGACAAATATGAAACAATTATCTAGTGCACAAGTCCGTCAAATGTGGCTTGATTTCTGGGCAAGCAAAGGTCACTCTGTAGAACCATCTGTTAGCTTGGTTCCTGTAAACGACCCTACACTTTTGTGGATTAACTCAGGGGTTGCCACTCTTAAGAAATACTTCGACGGAACCATCAAACCTGAAAATCCACGGATTACCAATGCTCAAAAAGCTATCCGTACCAACGATATCGAAAACGTAGGGAAGACTGCTCGTCACCATACCATGTTTGAAATGTTGGGGAACTTCTCTATCGGAGATTACTTCCGTGATGAAGCCATTACCTGGGCTTATGAGCTTTTGACAAGTCCGGAATGGTTTGACTTCCCTAAAGACAAACTTTACATGACCTATTACCCTGACGACAAGGATTCATACAACCGTTGGATCGCTGTTGGTGTAGATCCAAGTCACTTGATCCCAATCGAAGACAACTTCTGGGAAATCGGTGCGGGGCCTTCTGGACCAGATACAGAAATCTTCTTTGACCGTGGAGAAGCCTTTGACCCTGAAAATATCGGTCTTCGTCTGCTTGCAGAAGATATCGAAAACGACCGTTACATCGAAATTTGGAACATTGTCTTGTCACAATTTAACGCTGACCCTGCTGTTCCTCGTAGCGAATACAAGGAATTGCCACACAAGAACATTGATACGGGCGCAGGTTTGGAACGTTTGGTGACTTGGATTGATGCGGGCGAAGGTTGGAAGTTTTTGTTAGCCGTTATCCAAGGGGCGAAAACAAACTTTGAAACTGACCTCTTCATGCCAATCATCCGTGAAGTGGAAAAGATGTCTGGTAAAACCTATGATCCAGATGGCGATAACATGAGCTTCAAGGTGATTGCTGACCACATCCGTTCGCTTTCATTTGCGATTGGAGATGGAGCTCTTCCTGGTAATGAAGGACGCGGCTACGTTCTTCGTCGTCTCCTCCGTCGTGCTTCCATGCATGGTCAAAAATTGGGGATTGAAGGAACCTTCTTGTATAAATTGGTTCCAACTGTTGGGAAGATCATGGAAAGCTACTACCCAGAAGTACTTGAAAAACAAGACTTTATTGAAAAAATCATCAAGAGTGAAGAAGAGTCATTTGCTCGTACTTTGAATTCTGGTCAACACTTTGCCCAAACCATCGTTGAAGACTTGAAAGCCAAAGGTCAAACAGTGATTGCTGGTCAAGATGTCTTTAAACTTTATGATACATACGGATTCCCAGTAGAATTGACAGAAGAAATCGCTGAAGAAGCTGGAATGACAGTCGATCGTGACGGTTTTGAAGCGGCTATGAAGGAACAACAAGAACGGGCGCGTGCATCTGCTGTCAAAGGTGGATCCATGGGGATGCAAAATGAAACCCTTCAAAACATTACAGTTGAAAGTAGCTTCAACTACAATGCCAGCCAATTGCCTTCTAAGTTGGTGGCTATCGTAGCGGACAATGCAGAAGTAGAAGCTGTATCTGAAGGGACTGCATCACTGATCTTTGCAGAAACTCCATTCTACGCTGAAATGGGTGGACAAGTTGCGGACCATGGTCAAATTTTGGATGCTGCAGGAAATGTCGTTGCTACAGTAACAGATGTTCAAAAAGCACCAAATGGACAACCACTTCATACTGTTGAAGTTCTTGCCCCTCTTGCTTTGAACCAAGAATACACCTTGGCTATTGATACCAATCGTCGTCATCGTGTTATGAAGAACCACACAGCCACTCACTTGCTCCATGCGGCTCTTCACAATATCCTTGGTAACCACGCAACCCAAGCAGGATCTCTCAACGAAGTAGAATTCCTTCGCTTTGACTTTACCCACTTCCAAGCCGTAACTCCTGAAGAATTGCGCGCTATTGAACAACAAGTCAATGAAAAGATTTGGGAAGCGATCGCAGTCGAAACGATTGAAACAGATATCGATACTGCTAAAGAAATGGGAGCCATGGCTCTCTTTGGTGAGAAATACGGTAAAGAAGTCCGTGTTGTAACCATTGGTGACTACTCAGTGGAACTCTGTGGTGGTACCCACGTAGGCAATACTTCTGAAATTGGTCTCTTCAAGATTGTCAAAGAAGAAGGGATCGGATCAGGAACTCGTCGTATCTTGGCAGTGACTGGTAAGGAAGCCTTCGAAGCTTACCGTGAACAAGAAGATGCTCTGAAAGCAGTCGCAGCAACCTTGAAAGCACCTCAACTTAAGGAAGTCCCTCACAAGGTGGAAGGCCTTCAAGAACAACTCCGTCAATTGCAAAAAGAAAATGCAGAATTGAAGGAAAAAGCAGCAGCAGCGGCAGCAGGTGATGTCTTCAAGAATGTTCAAGAAGCAAACGGACACCGTTACATTGCCAGCCAAGTTTCTGTATCAGATGCAGGTGCCCTTCGTACCTTTGCCGATAACTGGAAACAAAAAGACTACTCTGATGTGCTTGTTCTTGTTGCAGCCATCGGTGATAAGGTAAACGTCCTTGTAGCCAGCAAGACAAAAGAAGTCCATGCAGGCAATGTGATTAAAGAATTGGCTCCAATCGTCGATGGACGTGGTGGTGGTAAACCAGACATGGCCATGGCAGGAGGAAGCAACCAAGCGAAGATCCAAGAATTGTTGGATGCCGTAGCAGGTAAATTGTAAGAAAGAATAGAAATACCTTAGGGTAAGTATCAGATTGAATTTAAAAGACTACTGATAAAATTTCCTTAGGTGAGTACGGACGTCAGCGAACTTCTACGAAGTTCCATGACTAATTCTTGAGACTAAGGTCTCAAGAATTCCGAGTGCCTGAGACTATTAAGTCTCAGGCACTTTTCTCACGGCGGAAATTTCCAGTATCTATTTGAATGTTTCTGAAAATTAGATGTCAATTATATTTTTTCAGGAATACTTTAATTCTTATTTTTACGGTCTTTACAAGTCCTAAGCGATCATTCTCAAAAAATATCTACAAAAAAACCTTTCCGTCTGGAAAGGTTTTTCTTCTTATAGTCCGTAATTGTAATCGTCATCCTGCATGGCTTCTACTTCACCGAGAAGGTAACCATTTCCGACTTGAGAGAAGAAGTCGTGGTTAGAAGTACCGGTTGAGATTCCGTTCATGACAATTGGGTTAACGTCATCTGCTGAGTCAGGGAAGAGCGGATCTTGTCCCAAGTTCATGAGGGCTTTATTGGCGTTGTAGCGAAGGAAGGTCTTGACTTCCTCTGTCCAGCCCACACCATCATAGAGGCTCTCTGTGTAGCCTTCTTCGTTTTCATAGAGGGTGTAGAGCAGATCATACATCCACTCTTTGAGTTTCTCTTGTTCTTCTTCTGGTAATTCGTTAAATCCAAGTTGGAACTTGTAGCCGATATAGGTTCCGTGAACAGATTCGTCCCGAATGATCAACTTGATGATCTCAGCTACGTTGGCCAATTTGTTGTTTCCAAGATAGTAGAGAGGTGTGAAGAAACCAGAGTAGAAGAGGAAGGTTTCAAGGAAGACGCTGGCTACTTTCTTTTCAAGGGGAGTCCCATTGAGGTAGATTTCGTTGATGATTTCTGCCTTCTTTTGAAGGAAAGGATTGGTGTTGGTCCATTCGAAAATCTCTTCGATTTCTGACTTGGTATTCAAAGTAGAAAAGATAGAAGAGTATGACTTAGCATGGACAGATTCCATAAATTGGATGTTGTTAAAGACAGCTTCTTCATGGGGAGTACGAATATCCGCACGAAGAGCTTGAACACCTGTTTCAGATTGCATGGTATCTAGAAGGGTCAATCCCCCAAAGACTTTACCAACTAGGTCTTTTTCTTTATTCGACAACTTTCTCCAGTCATCCAAGTCGTTTGACAAAGGGATACGTGTATCCAACCAGAATTGCTCTGTCAGTTTTTCCCAGGTCGATTTATCGATGACATCTTCGATCGCATTCCAGTTAATGGCTTTGTAGTATGTTTCCATTTGCATCACTTTCTTTTTCAATTCATTCAATCGTTACTATTCTACCATAAATTGATAGAATACCGCACAAAAAGTCGGCGAACCGACTTTTGATAGCTATCTAGGATAGCGGATTAGATGACACAGCTTTCACATTGGTTGGCGCCAACTTCTCCACCATCATCTGTAAAGGTACGGACGTAGTAGATAGACTTGATACCCTTGTTAAAGGCGTAGTTCCGAAGGATAGACAAGTCACGAGTGGTTTGTTTGTTTTCAGTTTTCCATTCGTAAAGACCCTTTGGAATATCGCTGCGCATAAAGAGAGTCAGTGAAAGACCTTGGTCTACATGCTCAGTAGCCGCAGCATAGACATCGATGACTTTTCGCATATCCATGTCGTAGGCAGAAGTGTAGTAAGGAATCGTTTCCGTTGACAATCCTGCTGCAGGGTAGTAGATCTTACCGATTTTTTTCTCTTGGCGTTCTTCAATCCGTTGTGTAATTGGGTGGATAGAAGCAGATACGTCATTGATGTAACTGATAGATCCATTTGGTGCGACAGCCAAGCGGTTTTGGTGGTAAAGACCATCTGCTTGAACTTTAGCACGCAGTTCTGCCCAATCCTCTGCACTTGGGATAAAAATATCTTTAAAGAGTTCTTTGACGCGATCAGATTTTGGTACAAATTCTCCAGTCGTGTACTTATCAAAGTAAGTACCGTTGGCATAGTCTGATTTTTCAAAGTTGTGGAAGGTAACACCACGTTCACGCGCGATGTTGTTTGATTCTACGAGAGTCCAGTAGTTCATGAGCATGAAGTAGATACTTGTAAACTCAACAGACTCAGGTGATCCGTATTCAATCAATTGTTGAGCAAGGTAGCTGTGAAGTCCCATAGCTCCAAGTCCGAACGAATGCGCCAGTTTATTTCCGTGGTCGATAGTTGGAACGGCCACGATATGAGAGCTATCTGTAACGAATGTCAAAGCACGGACCATGGCACGAATCGAACGACCAAAATCAGGTGAAGCCATCATGTTAACTACGTTGGTTGAACCAAGGTTACATGAGACGTCTGTTCCCATTTGGACAAATTCTTGGGCATCGTTGATCAAGCTTGGTTCTTGAACCTGGAGGATCTCTGAACACAAGTTACTCATGATGATTTTTCCATCAACAGGGTTTGCCCGGTTAGCAGTATCAATGTTGACTACATATGGATAGCCAGATTCTTGTTGCAATTTAGAAATTTCAGTTTCCAAATCACGTGCCTTAATTTTAGTCTTGCGGATGTTTGGATTAGCAACCAACTCATCGTATTTTTCAGTGATGTCGATGTAGTTAAATGGTACTCCGTATTCACGTTCCACAGAGTATGGGCTGAAGAGGTACATTTCTTCATTCTTACGAGCCAATTCATAGAACTTGTCTGGTACGACTACCCCAAGTGAGAGAGTCTTGACCCGAACTTTTTCATCAGCATTTTCTTTCTTAGTTGAAAGGAAGGCGATGATGTCTGGGTGGAAGACGTTGAGGTAAACCACCCCAGCCCCTTGGCGTTGTCCCAATTGGTTAGAGTAAGAGAAGCTATCTTCAAAGAGTTTCATAACAGGTACAACCCCAGAAGCAGCTCCTTCATATCCTTTGATTGGTGCTCCAGCTTCACGAAGGTTGCTGAGAGAAATCCCAACCCCACCACCGATACGTGAAAGTTGAAGGGCAGAGTTGATGGAACGTCCGATTGCATTCATATCATCGGTTACTTGGATCAAGAAACATGAAACCAATTCTCCACGGCGGGCACGACCGGCATTTAAGAAAGAAGGAGTCGCTGGTTGGTAGCGTTGGTGGATAATTTCGTTTGCGATGTCTCGCGCGATAGCTTCATTTCCATCTGCAAAATAGAGAGCATTGAAGAAGACACGGTCTTCCATGCTTTCAAGGTAGTATTCTCCATCATTTGTTTTCAAAGCGTATTGGTTATAGAATTTGTAGGCCGCCATGAAGGACTTGAATTGGAAGTTTTGGTCTTTGATAAATTGGGCCAATTCCTCTAAAAATTCAGGACGGTATTTCTCGATAAAAGCTCTCTCAATGTAATTGTGCTCGAGAAGGTACTGAATCTTGTCTGTAATCGAGTTAAAGGTTTTAGTATTTGGTACAACATTTTCTTTAAAGAACGCATCCAAAGCTTCTTTATCTTTATGAAGCATGATTTGGCCGTTTACTGGACGGTTGATTTCATTGTTAAGACGAAAATACGTCACATCTTCAAGAGATTTTAATCCCATAATAATCCTTTTCTAGTTCAAAAAAATGAAGAGGAGAAGTCCTCTCTTTCCAAGTAAAAAGTCTAGTGTTAGGTTGCTAACGCTAGACCCTATTTAAGCAAAATACTGTGTTTATTAAGAAAGTTTCTTCAACTTAGCTGGTTGAAAACCAGAAAATACCTCATCCGGTGTTTGAATAACTGGAGCAGCATTGAAGCCAAGGTTCTTAACATGCTCTACAAATTCTGGCTGTTCGTCTAAGTTAATTTCGCGGTATTCCACATGATTGCTATCGAGGAATCGCTTAGTCATTTTGCATTGAACACAATTATTTTTTGAATAAATGGTTACCATTTCTTTTCCGTTCTCCTATCGAAATATAAATCTGTAAACAGTATAAACAAAATCCAGCAACTTGTCAACAAAATAAAACTAAATATTGTGCAAAGAGATGAAATGGAGTTTTTAAAGCACAATATATTGTGGTGAGTGAAAAGTGTGAAAATCGAAGAAATGGGATAAGAATAGGCTTTAAAGCATCTTTAATTAGTTATAATTTTTTGGTGAATCAATATCCTGTGGTTCAAGAGCTTCTTTTCATTGAAAGCGGAGGAAAATGTTACTTATAATATAGTAGAAAATTGAAAAGATATTTTCTCTGTTCTTCAGGTACTTCTTAAAATGTATCTAAATTGGGATTTTTCGCAGTCTTTTTCTGTAAGTCAGTGATAAAAATCTTGAAAAAAATTTCAAAAGATGATATAATACCAAATTGTAAGGGTTATCAAAAGGTAACTCAAAAACTATTTTTAAAAAGGAGAGTCAAACTATGGCTTCTAAAGATTTCCACATCGTGGCAGAAACAGGTATCCACGCACGTCCAGCAACTTTGTTGGTTCAAACTGCTAGCAAATTTGCTTCAGATATTACTCTTGAATACAAAGGTAAATCAGTTAACTTGAAATCAATCATGGGTGTTATGAGCCTTGGTGTTGGTCAAGGAGCAGACGTTGTAATCTCTGCAGAAGGTGCTGACGCTGATGATGCTATCGCAGCTATCTCAGAAACAATGACTAAAGAAGGATTGGCTTAAAAATATGACAAAAATGCTAAAAGGAATTGCAGCATCTGACGGTGTTGCCGTTGCTAAGGCATATTTGCTCATTCAACCAGACTTATCATTTGAGACTGTTTCAGTCGAAGATACAAGTGCAGAAGAAGCTCGTTTGGATGCAGCTCTTGAAGCTTCACAAAACGAGCTTTCTCTTATTCGGGAGAATGCAGTAGCAAGCCTTGGTGAAGAAGCAGCGCAAGTTTTTGATGCGCATATGATGGTTCTTGCTGACCCTGAAATGATTGGTCAGATCAAAGAAACGATTCGTACGAAAAAAATCAATGCAGAAGCTGGCTTGAAAGAAGTCACTGACATGTTCATTGCGATCTTTGAAGGAATGGAAGACAATCCTTACATGCAAGAACGTGCAGCAGATATTCGTGACGTTACCAAACGTGTCCTTGCCAACTTGCTTGGTAAGAAATTGCCAAACCCTGCTTCTATCAATGAAGAAGCAATCGTGGTTGCGCATGACTTGACTCCATCTGATACAGCACAGTTGAACAAAAAGTATGTAAAAGCTTTTGTTACGAATATCGGTGGACGTACAAGTCACTCAGCTATCATGGCTCGTACACTTGAAATCGCAGCTGTTCTTGGTACAAATAACATCACAGAACTTGTCAAAGATGGCGATGTTTTGGCTGTTTCAGGGATCACTGGTGAAGTAGTGATCAACCCTACTGAAGAACAAATTGCAGAGTTCAAAGCAGCTGGTGAAGCTTATGCTAAACAAAAAGCTGAATGGGCTCTCCTTAAAGATGCGAAAACAGTGACTGCTGATGGAAAACACTTCGAGTTGGCTGCTAACATCGGTACACCTAAAGACGTTGAAGGTGTAAACGATAATGGTGCAGAAGCTGTTGGTCTTTATCGTACGGAATTCTTGTATATGGATTCTCAAGACTTCCCAACGGAAGATGACCAATATGAAGCATATAAGGCGGTTCTTGAAGGTATGAACGGTAAACCTGTTGTCGTTCGTACAATGGATATCGGTGGGGATAAAGAACTCCCTTACTTCGATCTTCCTAAAGAAATGAACCCATTCTTGGGTTACCGTGCTTTGCGTATCTCTATCTCTGAAACTGGTAACCAAATGTTCCGTACCCAATTGCGTGCCTTGCTTCGTGCATCTGTTCACGGTAAATTGCGGATCATGTTCCCAATGGTTGCCTTGTTGACTGAGTTCCGTACGGCTAAAGGTATTCTTGAAGAAGAAAAAGCTAAATTGCTTGCGGAAGGTGTTGCTGTGGCAGATGATATCCAAGTAGGGATCATGATTGAAATCCCAGCTGCTGCGATGCTTGCGGACCAATTTGCTAAAGAAGTTGATTTCTTCTCAATTGGTACAAACGACTTGATCCAATACACAATGGCTGCTGACCGTATGAACGAACAAGTTTCATACCTTTACCAACCATATAACCCATCAATCCTTCGTTTGATCAACAACGTGATCAAAGCGGCGCATGCTGAAGGTAAATGGGCTGGTATGTGTGGTGAAATGGCCGGTGACCAAACTGCTGTTCCACTTCTTGTCGGAATGGGCTTGGATGAGTTCTCTATGTCAGCGACATCTGTCCTTCGTACACGTAGCTTGATGAAGAAACTCGACACAGCTAAAATGCAAGAATACGCTAACCGTGCTCTGACTGAATGTTCAACAATGGAAGAAGTTCTTGAACTTTCAAAAGAATACGTGAACGTAGACTAAGAGTCGATCAAGACTAAGACAAATTTGTCTTAGTCTTTTTTTACATTGTACATAAAAATGTTCATTTTATTCGTAATAAACTAGTTAGTAATAAAAATAGTGATTTAAATGTTCGGTTTTTTGTTTAATTTTCCTCGTATATATAGTATAATCGTAAGTAAGATTAGGAGGAAAGCGAAGGAATGAAGTAAAAGGTTCGGAAGAGAAAATGAAAGAACTTTTCCTGATAAATTTACATGATTTTCCTGGAATCAACTTGAAAATTAAGTGATTTTATAGTAAAATAAAAACAACTAGAAAACGCTTTCAAAAAAATAAAGAGGTGAGTATATGGATAGAAGCACAGACTTATGGACATTTGGAAGAGGGGATAATTTCCATCTTCAAGAGTACTTAGGAGCTCACAAGGAAACAAGGGGAGAACAAGAAGGCTTTACCTTCCGTGTTTGGGCTCCCAATGCTCAGGCGGTGGATCTGATTGGTGATTTCACTGATTGGGAAGCTCGTAAAATTCCAATGGTTCGTAATGAAGGAGGCGTCTGGGAAGTCTTCTGTTCCGATGCAAAAGAGGGAGATATATACAAGTATTTGGTGACTCGACAAAATGGTCATCAGGTGCAAAAAATCGATCCTCTAGCGTTATGGATGGAAAAGAGACCCAATACAGGATCTATTATTAAGACCATTCCAGAGAAAAACTGGAAAGATGGTCTCTGGAGAGCACGCCGTAAAAAACTTGGTTTTAAGGAACGACCTGTTAATATTTACGAGGTTCATGCAGGATCTTGGAAACGAAATGAGGATCACAGTTCCTACACCTTCAAACAACTAAAAGATGAACTCATTCCGTATCTGGTAGAGATGAACTACACCCACGTGGAATTTATGCCAGTGATGGCCCATCCATTGGGCTTGAGTTGGGGCTATCAGCTCATGGGATATTTTGCACTCGAGCAGACTTATGGTAGCCCAGAAGAGTTTCAAGACTTCGTGGAAGAATGCCACCTCAACAATATCGGAGTGATCGTGGATTGGGTACCAGGACATTTCATTATCAATGATGATGCCTTGGCTTATTATGATGGAACACCAACCTTTGAATACCAGGATGAACATCGTGCGCATAACTACGGATGGGGAGCCTTGAACTTCGATTTAGGGAAGAATCAAGTCCAGTCATTCTTGATTTCTAGTTTGAAGTTTTGGATTGATACCTATCATTTAGATGGGATTCGGGTCGATGCTGTGAGCAATATGCTCTATCTTGACTACGATAGTGGTCCATGGACACCAAATATTGATGGTGGAAACCTCAACTACGAAGGCGTTCATTTCCTTAGACGTTTGAATGCGATTATCAAGAACGAACACCCAGATGTCATGATGATTGCAGAAGAAAGTTCTGCTGGTCAAAAGATCACGGGTCCTGAAGAAGAAGGTGGTCTAGGCTTTGACTATAAATGGAATATGGGGTGGATGAATGATATCCTTCGATTCTACGAAGAAGATCCCATCTACCGGAAATTTGACTTTAACCTGGTAACCTTTAGTTTCATGTATGCATTTTCTGAAAACTTCTTACTACCATTTTCACATGATGAAGTGGTGCATGGTAAGAAGAGTTTGATGCATAAGATGTGGGGAGATCGTTACAATCAATTTGCTGGACTCCGTAACCTCTTGACCTATCAGATTTGCCATCCAGGTAAGAAATTACTCTTTATGGGTTCAGAATTTGGTCAATTTTTGGAATGGAAGTCAGAAGAGCAATTGGAATGGGGCAATCTAGAGGATGAAATGAATGCTAAGATGCGTCGTTTCACTTCTCAGCTCAATCATTTCTACAAAGAACACAAGGAATTGTGGGAGATTGATGATAGCTTTGATGGCTTAGAGATTATTGATGCAGATAACCGGGATCAGAGCGTCTTGTCTATGATCCGGAAAAATCGTAAGGGTGATCTTTTGGTGTGCGTCTTTAATATGGCACCAGTAGAACGCAAGGACTTTACGATTGGTGTGCCTATATCAGCGGTCTATGAAGAAATTTGGAATACAGAATTAGAAGAATGGGGAGGTGTCTGGAAAGAGCACAATCCGACAGTTCAGTCTCAAGATGGACTGTGGAAGGATTATGAACAAACTTTGACCTTTACTTTGCCGGCTTTAGGAGCTAGCATTTGGAAGGTGAAACGGAAGGTTCGCAAAACGAAATCTAAAACATCAGATAAAAAATGATGATCGGTTGACTCTAAGGGAGTCCAAGCTTTAAAAAGAGGAAGTAGTCAATGAAGAATGAAATGCTCGCTTTAATTCTTGCCGGAGGGCAAGGAACACGTCTTGGAAAATTAACCAAAAACATCGCGAAACCTGCGGTTCAATTTGGTGGGCGCTATCGGATTATCGATTTTGCTCTCTCAAACTGTGCCAACTCAGGAATTCACAATGTTGGTGTGATTACACAGTATCAACCACTTGCCCTTAACAGCCATATTGGGAATGGTTCCAGCTGGGGCTTGGATGGAATCAATACGGGTGTGTCTATTCTCCAACCTTATTCAGCTAGTGAAGGAAATCGGTGGTTCGAAGGAACTAGTCATGCGATTCTCCAAAACATCGACTATATCGACAGCATCAATCCGGAATATGTCTTGATTCTATCTGGGGATCATATCTACAAGATGGATTACGATGACATGCTTCAAGCACACAAGGATAATAACGCAAGCTTGACTGTTGCAGTCCTAGATGTACCTTTGAAGGAAGCAAGCCGTTTTGGAATCATGAATACAGATGCCAATAATCGGATTGTCGAATTTGAAGAAAAACCAGCTGAACCAAAATCAACTAAGGCTTCAATGGGGATTTACATCTTTGACTGGGCTCGTCTGCGCAATATGTTGGTTGCTGCTGAAAAGAGTGATATCGATATGTCAGACTTCGGTAAAAATGTCATTCCAACTTATCTAGAATCAGGCGAAAGTGTTTATGCTTATGAATTCAATGGTTATTGGAAAGACGTTGGTACGATTGAGTCTCTTTGGGAAGCCAATATGGAATATATCGATCCAAATAATGCCTTGGATAGTCGCGATCGTCACTGGAAAATCTATTCACGCAACCTCATTTCTCCACCGAACTTCTTTGGGGAACATGGCCACGTCGAAGATTCTCTTGTCGTCGACGGTTGTTCGGTAGACGGTACAGTCAAACACTCCATCTTATCAACAGAAGCTCAAGTTCGTGAAGGAGCAGTTGTCGAAGATGCTGTCGTGATGAGCAATGCCATTATCGGTAAAGGAGCTGTCGTGAAACGCGCGATTATCGGGGAAGGTGCAGTCATTGCAGAAGGTGTCGTGATTGATGGAACAGAGGAAGTACAAGTTGTCGGTTACAATGAAAAAGTGGGGGTAGCAACAGATGAAGATTGATAAATATTCAGCCATTTTAGGAAATACAGTTGGGTATCATGATATGTCCACTTTGACTAGCCATCGTCCGGTAGCATCCCTACCGTTTGATGGGAAATACCGCTTGATTGACTTTCCATTGTCTAGTCTTGCAAATGCTGGTATTCGTAGTGTTTTTGGGATTTTCCAACAAGAAAATATTAGTTCGGTCTTTGACCATATTCGTTCAGGTCGTGAGTGGGGCTTGTCTACTTTATTGAGCCACTATTACCTCGGAATCTATAATACTCCAGTTGAAAATACAACGGTAGGACCAGAATACTACCAACAATTATTGACCTATTTGAAACGGTCTGGTTCTAACCAAACAGTTGCTTTGAACTGTGATGTTTTGATGAATATTGATCTCAATCAGATTTTCCACCTTCATAATACCATTGATCGTCCGATTACAGTGGTTTATAAAAAGTTGCATCTTCAAAATATCTCTGAAGTGAATGCTGTCTTGGAAATTGATGAAACAGACCATGTTACAGAGCAAAAACTTTTTGATGGCAAGGATCCTGATGAAGTATACAACATGTCAACAGATGTCTTTATTGTGGATACTCCTTGGTTGATTGAAAAAATAGAAGAAGAAGCTAAGAAAGAATACCCACAAAAATTGCGCTATATCTTGCGTGATTTGGCGGTGGAATACAATGCTTTTGCTTTTGAATATACAGGCTACCTAGCAAATATTCATTCAGTTGAATCCTACTACCATGCAAACTTGGATATGTTGGAAAACCAAAAATTCATGAAGCTCTTTTCACCAAATCAAAAAGTGTATACGAAGGTGAAGAATGAAGAACCAACTTATTATTCCAAGACTTCAAATATTAAAACGTCTCAATTTGCTTCGGGTAGTATTGTAGAAGGAACCGTTGAACGCTCTGTTGTTTCACGTCGGGTACACCTTCATCAAGGTTCAGAAGTCCGTAGTAGTCTTCTTTTCCCTGGTGTTGTAATTCATGAAAATGCAATCGTCGAACATGCCATCCTGGATAAGGGGGCCGAAGTGGCTGCTGGTGTGACGATTCGTGGGACAGAAGAAGCACCTGTCGTGGTTAAAAAAGGAACGATTGTTACAGAGGATATTGTCTAATGAAACTATTATTTGTTGCAGCTGAAGGAGCACCGTTTTCTAAAACAGGGGGGTTGGGAGACGTCATTGGCGCTCTTCCTAAATCCTTAGCTAAAAGTGGTCATGATGTGCGCGTGATCCTCCCATACTATGATATGGTAGAGGCCAAGTTTGGAGATCAAATCGAAGATGTCTTGCATTTTGAGACCAAAGTTGGCTGGAGAAGTCAATATGTTGGTGTGAAACGCATTGTGCGCGATGGAGTCACCTTTTACTTTATTGATAACCAACACTATTTCTTTAGAGGCCATGTGTATGGTGACTTTGATGATGGCGAACGCTTTGCCTTCTTCCAGCTTGCGGCCTTAGAAACGATGGAACGGGTTGACTTCATTCCAGATGTTCTTCATGCACATGATTACCATACAGCGATGATTCCTTTCTTGCTTAAGGAGAAATACCGTTGGATTCAAGCTTATCATGGGATTAAGACAGTATTGACCATCCATAATTTGGAATTCCAAGGTCAGTTTGACCCAGGAATGTTATGGGATCTATTCGGAGTGGGATTTGAACGCTATGCAGACGGAACGCTTCGGTGGAATGATTGCCTGAATTGGATGAAAGCCGGCATTCTATATGCTGACCGTGTGACAACCGTATCTCCTAGTTATGCACATGAGATTATGACTTCTGAATATGGTTGTGGCTTGGATCAGATCCTTCGGATGGAGTCTGGCAAGGTGACCGGTATTGTTAACGGGATTGATGCGGATCTATATAATCCTGAAACTGATCCGCTTCTGACGTATCACTTCAGTCTCTCAGATCTTTCAGGTAAAGCAGCTAGTAAACGAGCTCTTCAAGAACGTGTCGGTCTACCCGTTCGCGATGATGTACCTTTGTTTGGGATCGTCTCTCGTTTGACACGCCAAAAAGGTTTTGATGTTGTGGTAGAAGAGTTGCATCAACTCTTGCAAAAGGATATTCAGATTGTCTTGCTCGGTACAGGAGATCCTGGATTTGAAAATGCCTTTGCTTGGTTCGGTCAAGCCTACTCAGATAAACTTTCAGCTAATATCACATTTGATGTCCAATTGGCCCAAGAAATCTATGCAGCGTCAGATGTCTTCTTGATGCCAAGCCGCTTTGAACCGTGTGGTCTTTCTCAAATGATGGCCATGCGTTATGGAACCCTTCCTTTGGTGCATGAAGTCGGCGGACTTCGAGATACGGTTCAACCGTATAATGTTGTTGATGGAAGTGGAACAGGCTTTAGCTTCAATAATTTGTCTGGCTATTGGTTTAACTGGGCAGTTGATGAAGCTTTGGCTGTCTACTACAAAGACAAACAGGCTTGGTATGGTCTGCAAGAGCAAGCTATGACTCGTGACTTCTCATGGGATACGGCTAGTCAACGATACAATGATTTGTACCAATCCTTATAAATAGAACTATGATACAAACGCCTTTCGAGGCGTTTTTTGTTTTGCTTTCTTCCTATAAATAAAACGGTTTATTTTTTTGAGTTTTAGTGCTTGCTAAAATAGAAGAAAAAAGATAAGATAGGTGAAGGTAAAAAATCTCGGGAAGTTCCTTGTTTTCGGAAACTATTTTCCTTCTCCATATAAAATAAGGCTTTGACCTGAGGTTTGAATATTACTATATAGGAATTTTAGGATGAAAAAAGCAAAACAATTTTTTGAAAAGAAGACCAAATATTCGATTCGGAAATTATCCGTTGGGGTTGGTCCAGTGGCCATTGGAGCCTTTTTATTTGGAGGAAGTCTGTTAGGAGCTCGTCCTGTCAAAGCTGATCAGGTGACCCTACCTGTTCATGTGCACTTAGGATATGTGACAGAAGAGGAGCTGACTGCTGAAGAAAAGGCACAGGTGATTCATGCAATCCCTGAAGCATATCAAAATGAAGATACTTTCTATCTCGTCTATAAGAAGAAGGAAACAACTCAGCCAGTTCTTCCTCAAACAGGAAGTCAGGAAGTCGCCCTTTTTGGGTTAAGCTTAGCCACTGCTTCCTTTGCGGTCCTCTTGCTTTCTAAAAAGCACCGGAAGAAGGTCATGGGTGTCCTTTTGATTGGAGCCATGGGACAAAGTCTTCTACTTCCAGTTGAAGTTGCAGCCCTACAAAATCAAGTCTTGCGCGCCTATAATCAGGATCTTGCGATCACATCGAGCAAAGATCTTGAAAATGGCGTGCTTCATATTGACGGCTATGATTATGTTGGCTATCTGCGCTACCCGTCAGTCCAAAAGACGAGCTTACAAGAGCCAAAGACTATGCAGGAAACGAAAACTTCTGTAGAAGGAACGATCAAAGCAAGTACAGGGATTCTACCAGTGGAACCACAAGCGCGTGTGACCCCAGAAGTCGCTCCAGCCTTTCCTCAAGTTGAAAAACCAAGCCTGGAAGTCTCTACTGAGCCTGTACCATTTGAAACGGTCCACCAAGCTGATCCTACATTAGCCAAAGGGCAAACCAAGGTGCTGACTGCTGGCCAAAATGGGGAGCGGACCATATTGACGGAAGTGAGTGTGGTAGATGGACAAGAAGTTCGCAGAGTAGTTGAAAGCAAGGTCACTAAAGAACCAGTTTCACAAATTCTTGCTGTTGGGACAAAAGAAGATGCCCAACCAACCCCTCAACCCAATCCTTCTCCAGTTGTAACGGCCAAAGGGACACAAGAAGAAGGTCATGTCGGTGAAGCTCCTGTTCAACCAGAAAATCCAGTCTATACAGGCGTAGTGGAAGCTAAGGGAACACAAGAAGAAGGCCATGTTGGCGAAGCTCCTGTTCAACCAGAGAACCCAGCCTATACAGGAGTGGTGGAAGCGAAAGGAACACAGGAAGAAGGCCATGTCGGCGAAGCTCCTGTTCAACCAGAGAACCCAACCTATACAGGTGTGGTAGAAGCCAAAGGGACACAAGAAGAAGGCCATGTCGGCGAAGCTCCTATTCAACCAGAGAACCCAACCTATCAAGTAACGGAAGGGACAGTAACAGAGACAGAAACGGTAATCCTTCCATATGAAACAGAGTATGTAACGGATGCCAATCGTTACACCGATGAAGAAAGCCTTCTTCAGAAAGGTGAGGCCGGTAGCCAGGAAATTCGCCGTGTTTATAAGACGGTCAATGGTGAGAAAAATGGTGAGCCCCTCAGCACGACAACTGAAACGGTAAAAGCTCCTGTGACAGAAAGAATCAGTCGTGGGACCAAGGCGATTGAAGGCCAAACAGAGGAAGTTGCTTTTGAGGAGATTCCATTTAAGACGGTAACCGAACAAGATGCCACCTTGCTAAAAGGATCAGAAACAGTTTCTCAAGCCGGTAAAAATGGGAAGAAGAAAATCACCAAGGTTTACAAGACTATTAAGGGGGTCAAAACGGCGGATGCTCCTACGATTTCCGAAGAAGTGGTAGAACAAGCGCAAGATCAAATCATTAAAAAAGGAACAAAGGAATTAGATAAGCCAACCTTGACCTTGACCAATCTTGATCAGGAAGTGTTGAAGCGCAGTGCTAAAGCTACTTATCATTTGGACAAACCAGAGGGTGTGACCATCAAGTCTATCCAGGCGGTATTGAAAAAGGGCGATCAAGTGGTGAAAACCCTGACCCTTTCAGAGACGAACTTGGCAGCTACCTTAGCAGACTTAGACTATTACAAGGATTATACGCTCGCAACGACCATGGTCTATGATCGTGGAAATGGGGATGAAGAAGAAGTTCTCAAGGAAGAACCGTTGAGGATTGATCTTAAAAAAGTTGAAATCAAAAACATCAAGGAAACCAGTCTGATTAGTGTGGATGACCACGGACTTGAGACGGATAGCAGTCTCTTGACTGAAACACCGTCTGATGTGAAGCCATACTACTTAAAGGTTACCACCCATGATAATAAGGTCACAAAACTAGCCGTTGATAAAATTGAAGAAGTGACGGTAGATGGCACGACCCTTTACAAAGTAACAGCCAAAGCTCCTGATCTCATCCAACGGACTGCGGACAACCAATTTAGTGAGGACTATGTCCACTATATTGCGAAACCCAAAGCACATGAAGGTGATGTCTACTACAATTTCAACGAACTTGTAAAAGCCATGCAAGCCAATCCGACTGGTACCTTTAAACTGGGTAGCAATATGAATGCGGCTAATGTCCAGCCAGCAGGGAAATCCTATGTGACCAATGCCTTCAAGGGAATTTTGGAAAGTGCGGATGGAAATACATTTGCCATCCATAACATTACAAGACCATTATTTGGGAACATCGAAGGTGGCTCGGTTAAGAATCTCTTGCTTGAAAATGTCAATATTGACCTACCTGGGACAGATCGAGTAGCCCCAATCGCAGGTGTCATCAAAAACAATGCAACTGTCGAGAACGTTAAAGTAACAGGAAGTGTTGTCGGGAACAATGACGTAGCAGGAATTGTCAATAAAATTGATGGCAGTGGGAAAGTCAGTAATGTTGCCTTTATCGGGAAACTGCACGCTGCAGGTAATAGAGGAGGCTATCTAGCGGGTGTCCTTGGTGAGAACTGGAAAGGTGTCGTTGAAAAAGCTTACGTTGACGCTGAAATCACTGGTAACAAAGCCAAAGCGGCAGGTCTCGTTTATTCCTCTCAAAATGGTGCTAATAACTACACGGTCGGTAAAGAAGGGGTCCTCAGAAATTCAGTTGCTAAAGGTTCAATTGAACTCAAAGAAGCGGTCCAATCGGGTGGATTACTCGGGACCAACTGGGCCTTGGGGACTATTGAAGACAATATCACCATGATGAAAGTCAAAACTGGTGAGATGGTCTTCGGACACTCGGATATCGATGCAGATGATTACTTCACCTATTCAAGAACCAAGCGCAATTACAGTGTGGAGGGCGTGAGTGAAGGGAAGAAATCCTTTAACAATTCCCGTAGAATCCCAAGCATCTCGCTGGCAGAAGCTGAGCAGAAGATTGAAGCAATGGGAATCACTGCTGATAAATTTACCAGCAGTAAACCGATTGAAGTTACGCTCAATAACCTTGTTAGCAAAGACGATCAATACAAGGCAATCACTGCTTATGATGCGACTCGTGAGCTAGCTTACCGCAATATTGCTAAATTGCAACCATTCTACAACAAAGAGTGGATTGTAGACCAAGGGAATAAATTGGATGCAACTAGTCCTCTCTTGACCAAGGAAGTCTTGTCTGTGACGGCTATGAAGGGCAATGATTTTATAACTGAACTAGCTGATGCTGATCACATCCTGATCCATTATGCGGATAAGACAAAAGATATTTTTAGCATTACACCGAAAGACTCTAAGGTCAAACAAGTCAAAGAGTACAGTGTAGCGGAGCTCGGTGAAGTGGTCTACACGCCGAATATGGTGGACAAAGACCGGAGTGATCTCATTAGTGCCATTGTTGAAACATTAAATCCCGTCGAATTACAATCAGACCCTATCTACACACACCTTGGTAGAACAGGACCAAACAAAGTCAATGCCATTAAGAATCTTTACCTTGAAGAAAGCTTTCAAGAAGTCAAGGACAATCTGACTCACTTTGTGAAACAACTAGTTGAAAACCAAGACCATCAATTGAATACAGATGAGGTTGCTAAACGGGCCCTTATCAAGAAGATTGATGATCATAAGGCTGCTGTTCTTTTGGGGCTTTCTTACCTCAATCGCTATTATGGAGTGAAGTTCGATGATGTCCATCTCAAACAGCTCATGTTGTTCAAGCCAGACTTCTATGGGAAGAATATCGATGTTTTAGATCGCTTGATCGAAATTGGTTCAAAAGAAGATTATATCAAAGGGACTCGTACCCACGATGCCTTCCGAGAAGTCGTGGCTAAATCGACTCTTTCTGGTAACCTAAATGACTTCTTGAAGTACAATATGGAGCTCTTTACAAGTGATAGAGACTTGAATGATTGGTTCATCAAAGCAACCAAAGACAATGTCTATATAGTGGAGCCTGAGACGACCAATCCAGCGTTCGTATCTGCCAAACACAGAGCTTATGAAGGCTTAAACAATGATGTTCACGGTAAAATGATCTTGCCACTCTTGAACTTAAAAGATGCCCATATGTTCTTGATTTCAACTTACAATACCATGGCCTACAGTTCCTTTGAGAAATATGGCAAGAATACGGAAGCGGAACGAACTGCCTTCAAAGCGGAAATTGACAAGGTGGCTAAAGGACAACAGAATTACCTAGATTTCTGGTCACGTCTAGCAACGGATAAGGTTCGCAATCAACTCTTGAAGAGCAATAATATGGTGCCGACCCCTGTCCTTGATAATCAAAACTACAAGGGCATTAGTACAGATCGCTATGGCCATACCAACAGTGGCAAAGATGTCGCTCCAATTCGTGAATTGTATGGCCCAACCGATCGTTACCATGCGACAGATTGGCGGATGGGAGCAGTAGCTCGAATTTACGGAAATCCATATAAAGACGACTCTGTCTTCTTCATGGTGACCGATATGGTCAGTGACTTTGGGGTGTCTGCCTTTACCCACGAAACGACGCACGTCAATGACCGTATGGTTTACTTAGGTGGGTGGAGACACCGCGAAGGGACAGATATTGAAGCCTTTGCCCAAGGCATGCTCCAAACACCATCTGTATCCAATCCAAATGGGGAATACAAAGCCTTAGGTCTCAACATGGCTTATGAACGTCAAAACGATGGAAACCAATGGTACAATACAAATCCAAATGATCTCACCTCACGTGAGGAGATTGATCGGTACATGAAAGGCTATAACGATACGCTCATGCTTCTGGATTACCTAGAAGGGGAAGCTGTATTGGATAAACATAGCAAGGACTTAAACAATGCTTGGTTCAAGAAGGTTGATAAACAATACCGAGGAGCGAACACCAAGAATCAATTCGATAAGGTTCGACCGTTGAGTGATGAGGAAAAAGCCATTGCTTTACATACAGTAGATGACCTCATCACCAATAATTTCATGACCAACCGTGGTCCTGGAAATGGCGTCTATAATCCATCTGACTTTGGTTCAGCCTATGTGACTGTGCCGATGATGACAGGGATCTATGGTGGGAACACCAGTGAAGGGGCTCCTGGAGCCATGTCCTTCAAACACAATACTTTCAGGATTTGGGGCTATTATGGCTATGAAAAAGGATTCCTGGGTTATGCTTCGAACAAGTATAAACAAGAATCCAAACAAGCTGGACTTGCCACTCTAGGAGATGACTTCATCATTAGCAAGATTTCTGATGGAAAATTTAACACTCTTGAAGACTGGAAGAAAGCTTACTTCAATGAAGTTGTGACAAGTGCCAAAAATGGAATTCAGGCTATTGACATCGATGGTAAAACCTACAATAGCTATGAAGACTTGAAACGTGCATTTGCTGATGCAGTGGATAAAGATAAGGCTACTCTAAGTAACGGTTCTGTCAAATTTGACAATACGGTTGAACTGAAAGAAAAAATCTTTAAGAAATTGCTACAACAAACGGACAGTTTCAAAACCTCTATCTTTAAATAATTGAATTCTCTCATCTGCTGAGCAGGTGAGAGTTTTTTAGAAGAAAAAATGAATAGAGGTGGACAAAGTGTCTAAAAATTAAAAGGAATCAATCGTAGATCGGAAAAATTATCATATTAAAAAAATAACGTAATTTAACAAAAACGCTTTCTTTTCTAGGAAATATTTGACTATTATATCTTTTAGGAGTAAACTAAGGAGGTAAAATTAATAAAAGGAGAATTCATCATGAATTTAACATTTTTAGGTCTTTGTTTAGCCTGTTTTGGTGTATCACTGGCAGAAGGTTTGATGATGAGCAGCTTATTGAAATCTGCGTCTCGTCAACCAGAAATTATCGGTCAATTACGTAGTCTTTTGATCCTTGGTGTTGCCTTTGTCGAAGGTACTTTCTTCGTAACTTTGGTTATGGCCTTTATTATCAAATAAGCACTTCTAATTTAGAAAAGGAGGTGTCAAAACTTGGAAGAAAGTATCACTCCAACGATAACTCTTGGACCTGTAACTTTTAATTTGACCCTACTTGCTATGACCTTGATTGCTGTTTTGGTGGTTTTTGGCTTTATTTATTGGGCCAGCCGTAAAATGACGATCCGACCCAAGGGCAAACAAAATGTGCTGGAATACGCATATGACTTTGTCGTAGGCTTTACAAAAGGAAATATTGGGGAACATTATATAAAGGACTATTCCTTGTTCTTGTTTGTTCTTTTCCTATTTCTTTTAGTGGCCAATAACATTGGATTGATGGCTAAAATCGAAACGACCAATGGTTACAATTTGTGGACATCACCAACCGCTAACCTCGGTTATGACTTTGCCTTTTCATTTTTGATCACCTTAATCGCCCATGTAGAAGGAATTCGCCGACGTGGTGTGAAGGAATATTTAAAGGCTTTTGTGACACCTGGATTTATGACCCCCATGAATATTTTGGAAGAATTAACGAACTTTGCCTCCTTGGCACTTCGGATCTTCGGAAATATCTTTGCGGGTGAGGTACTAGCAAGCTTACTTGTGACTTTGTCGCATCAGGCTGTTTATTGGTATCCATTTGCCTTTATTGGAAGCATGGCGTGGACAGCGTTTTCGATTTTCATTTCATGTATCCAAGCCTATGTGTTTACCATGTTGTCATCAATCTATATTGGTAAGAAAATTAATGGCGAAGAGTAAGTAGAGGAGGAGTAGAAGAATGCATGTATCAATGAGTGAAATTATTGGTAACTTTATTCTCATTGCTGGTTCCTTCCTATTATTAATCTTTTTAATAAAGAAATTTGCATGGAACAATATCAATGTAATTTTAGAAGCGCGTGCCAAAAAGATTACAGATGATATTGATGGAGCAGAATCAGCTCGTCAAAAAGCTGAGGAACTAGCAAGTAAACGTGAAGAAGAGTTGGCAGGTAGCCGCAAAGAAGCTGCGTCTATCGTCGAAAATGCAAAGGAAACTGCAGAAAAGAACAAATCTCAGATCCTTTCAGAAGCCACTCAAGAAGCAGTACGTTTGAAAGAAAAAGCGCAACAAGAAATTGCGCATAACAAAGAAGAAGCATTGAACAGTATCAAAGGCGATGTGGCAGATCTCACTGTCAATCTTGCCGGCAAATTGTTGAGTCAACAGCTGGATGCTGAAGGTCAACGCCAACTGATTGATCGCTATCTTGATGAATTAGGAGAAGCCTAATGGACAAAAAGCAACTGATGGTGATTGAGAAATATACCCAGCCTTTTGTTCAATTGGTCTTTGAAAAAGGAGAACAAGATCTTGTCTTTGAAAAATTGACCCAAATCAAGGGCATTTTTGAGGAGACTGGACTTGCTAACTTCTTAGCTCATATCGGTGTAGAGGATGAAGAGAAAGCAAAAAGTCTCAGACTTTTTCAACCCTCTGATTCACAATTACTCGACCATTTGATTGAAGTGGTTATTCTCAATCATCGTGAAGCCTTATTTTATGACATTGTAACGATTTGTTTGGATCAGATTCAACTGTTGAGCAACGCATTTGTCGTCACTGTTACGACAGTTGCTGGTTTGGATCCTGTTCAAGAGCAAAAGCTAGTACCCATTATCGAAAGAAAATTTGGGATTCAAGTTCGCTCAATCCAACAAAAGATCGATCCAGATTTAATTGGTGGCTTTGTCGTGACAGCCAATCATAAAACGTTGGATACCAGTCTCAAACACCAATTGCAAGTTATAAAATCTAAATTGAAATAGAAAGTGGTGTGAATTTTGGCGATTAACGCACAAGAAATCAGCGCTTTAATTAAGCAACAAATTGAAAATTTCAAGCCAAACTTTGACGTCACTGAGACAGGTGTTGTAACCTACATTGGTGACGGAATTGCCCGTGCTCATGGGCTTGAAAATGCCATGAGTGGTGAGTTGTTGATCTTTGAAAATGGCTCATACGGGATGGCCCAAAACTTAGAAACAACGGATGTCGGGATCATCATCTTGGGTGATTTCACGGATATTCGTGAAGGAGACTCTGTCCGTCGTACAGGTAAAATCATGGAAGTCCCTGCAGGGGATGCCTTGATTGGTCGGGTTGTCAACCCACTTGGCCAACCAGTAGATGGTTTAGGTGAGATTGTGACAGATAAATTCCGTCCAGTTGAAACACCAGCTCCTGGCGTTATGCAACGGAAATCTGTCTCAGAACCCCTACAAACTGGTTTGAAAGCTATTGATGCCCTTGTTCCAATCGGACGAGGTCAACGGGAATTGATTATCGGGGACCGTCAAACAGGGAAAACTTCGATTGCCATCGATACCATCTTGAACCAAAAGGGTCAAGACATGATCTGTATCTATGTGGCGATTGGTCAAAAAGAATCAACAGTTCGTACGCAAGTAGAAACTCTCCGTAAATACGGAGCTATGGATTATACGATTGTGGTAACCGCTTCGGCTTCTCAACCGTCTCCATTGCTTTACTTGGCACCTTATGCCGGGGTTGCCATGGCAGAAGAGTTCATGTATAACGGTAAACATGTTTTGATCGTCTATGATGATTTGTCAAAACAAGCCGTAGCTTACCGTGAATTGTCCCTTCTTCTCCGTCGTCCACCAGGACGTGAAGCCTTCCCAGGGGATGTCTTCTATCTCCATAGCCGTTTGTTGGAACGTTCTGCGAAAGTTTCAGATGAATTGGGTGGGGGTTCTATTACAGCTCTTCCAATCATTGAAACCCAAGCAGGAGATATTTCTGCTTATATTGCAACCAACGTGATTTCGATCACAGACGGACAAATCTTTTTGCAAGATAGTTTGTTCAATGCTGGTATTCGTCCAGCCATTGATGCGGGTTCTTCTGTATCTCGTGTAGGGGGAGCTGCCCAAATCAAGGCTATGAAGAAAGTTGCAGGTACCCTTCGTATCGACCTTGCTTCCTACCGTGAATTGGAAGCCTTCACGAAATTTGGTAGTGACTTGGATGCTGCGACTCAAGCGAAATTGAACCGTGGTCGCCGAACAGTTGAAGTCTTGAAACAACCCGTTCATGAACCATTGACGGTTGAAAAACAAGTCGTGATCTTGTATGCCTTGACTCATGGTTTCTTAGATAGTATTCCAGTAGACGACATTCTTCGTTTCCAAGAAGAGTTGTTTGATTACTTTGAAGCACATTATAATCAAATCTTTGAGACGATTCGTTCGACACATGATCTTCCAGCAGAAGAAGAACTGGATGCAGCCCTTACAGAATTTGTCAACCAGTCAAATTTCAAATAGAAATAGGAGTGGAAGATGGCAGTTTCATTAAATGATATAAAAAATAAAATTGCATCCACTAAAAATACCAGTCAAATTACCAATGCCATGCAGATGGTCTCTGCTGCTAAACTCGGGAAATCCGAGCAAGCAGCCAAGGATTTTCAGGTTTATGCTGCCAAGGTACGTAAGTTATTAACAGACTTGCTCCATGGACATGAAACAGAAAATGCCAAGTCCCATCCTATGTTGGTGAGTCGGCCGGTAAAAAAGACAGCTTATATCGTGATTACATCCGACCGTGGTTTGGTCGGAGGCTACAATGCCTCCATTCTTAAAACCATGATGGAAATGAAGGCAGAATACCATCCAACTGGAGATGACTTTGAAGTGATCTGTATTGGAAGCGTCGGTGCGGATTTCTTCCGTGCCCGTGGGATTCAGCCGGTTTATGAATTGCGTGGTTTGCCTGATCAGCCTAGCTTTAAGGAAGTTCGCAAGATCATTTCGAAAACAGTCCAAATGTATCAGGAAGGCTTGTTTGATGAGTTATACGTCTGTTACAACCACCACGTCAACAGTTTGACTAGTCAAATGCGGGTGGAACAAATGCTTCCAATTATTGATTTGGACCCCAATGAAGCGGATGAGGACTACGCATTGAATCTAGAATTGGAATCTAGTCGAGATGCCATTTTAGATCAATTGCTTCCTCAATTTGCTGAAAGCATGATCTATGGTGCCATTATTGATGCTAAAACAGCTGAAAATGCTGCGGGGATGATGGCCATGCAAACTGCAACAGACAATGCCAAGAAAGTCATTGATGAATTAACGATTCAATACAACCGTGCTCGTCAAGCAGCGATTACACAAGAAATTACTGAAATCGTTGCTGGTGCTAGCGCCCTTGAATAGTTGTCGGATACAATTTTATATACAAAAACAGATGCTCGAAAAAGAACTTTTGAGCAGTAGAAATTACTTAGAATAGGAGAATGACATGAGTTTAGGCAAAATTTCTCAGGTCGTAGGTCCCGTCGTAGACGTTGCCTTTTCCGTTGGAGATAAACTTCCTGAGATCAATAATGCGCTTGTAGTCTATAAAAATGACCAACAAAAATCAAAAGTCGTTCTTGAAGTGGCTTTGGAACTTGGTGATGGGGTCGTACGGACCATCGCCATGGAATCAACTGATGGTTTAACACGTGGAATGGAAGTCTTGGACACTGGTCGTCCAATCTCTGTTCCTGTCGGAAAAGAAACCTTGGGACGTGTCTTCAATGTTCTTGGAGATACCATTGATTTGGATCAACCTTTTCCTGAGGATGCTCCTCGTGACTCCATCCACAAAAAAGCTCCATCCTTTGACGAGCTCTCTACTTCAGAAGAAATTCTTGAAACAGGGATCAAGGTTATTGACCTTTTAGCCCCTTATTTGAAAGGTGGGAAGGTCGGACTCTTCGGTGGTGCCGGAGTTGGGAAGACCGTCTTGATTCAAGAATTAATCCATAATATTGCCCAAGAACACGGTGGGATTTCTGTATTTACCGGTGTTGGGGAACGGACACGTGAAGGGAATGACCTTTACTGGGAAATGAAAGAATCTGGCGTTATTGAAAAAACAGCCATGGTCTTTGGACAAATGAATGAGCCACCTGGAGCACGGATGCGTGTTGCCTTGACTGGTTTGACCATTGCGGAATACTTCCGTGATGTCGAAGGTCAGGACGTTCTCTTGTTTATCGACAATATCTTCCGTTTCACCCAAGCCGGATCTGAAGTATCAGCCCTTTTGGGACGGATGCCATCAGCCGTTGGTTACCAACCTACTTTGGCAACTGAAATGGGGCAATTGCAAGAACGGATTACGTCAACGAAGAAAGGTTCTGTTACATCCATCCAAGCCATCTATGTGCCGGCCGATGACTATACAGACCCAGCGCCAGCAACCGCTTTTGCTCACTTGGATTCAACCACCAACTTGGAACGTAAATTGGTACAATTGGGGATCTACCCAGCGGTGGATCCATTGGCATCAAGCTCACGTGCCCTTTCTCCAGAAATCGTAGGAGAAGAACACTATGCAGTAGCTTCTGAAGTCAAACGCGTCCTTCAACGTTACCATGAATTGCAAGATATCATTGCTATCTTGGGGATGGATGAATTGTCTGACGAAGAAAAGACCTTGGTTGCTCGTGCTCGCCGGATCCAATTCTTCTTGTCACAAAACTTCAACGTTGCGGAACAATTTACAGGTCAACCTGGTTCTTATGTCCCAGTTGGAGAAACTGTTCGTGGCTTTAAAGAAATTTTGGATGGGAAATATGACCATCTTCCTGAAGATGCCTTCCGTGGTGTTGGATCGATCGAAGATGTGATCGCCAAAGCTGAAAAAATGGGATTCTAAGAAGAGGTGAAAGATGAGTCAAATGAACGTCCAAATCGTTACACCGGATGGACTGGTTTATGATCATCATGCCGCATTTGTATCTGTCAAGACAATTGATGGTGAATTAGGGATTTTACCTCATCATATCAATACCATTGCGGTTTTGGCTGTAGACCAAGTAAAGGTTCGTCGTGTCGACGATGACAAACATATTGATTGGATTGCAGTCAATGGTGGGATTATCGAAGTAGCTGATAATGTCATTACCATTGTTGCCGATTCTGCCGAACGTGCTCGAGATATTGACATTAGTCGTGCAGAACGTGCCAAACTGCGAGCTGAAAAAGCGATTGAAGAAGCCAAAGATCAGCATTCGGTTGATATGGAACGTCGTGCTAAAATTGCTCTTCAACGCGCCATTAACCGGATTAATGTCGGAAATCGTTTATAAGATATTAAAAATAAGGTGGAGGTTTTGTCCTTACCTTATTTTTGTTGGGCGAGAAGCAAAAGAAGAAAGTAAGGAACAAATATGGTATAATAGCTGTATGATTCAAATGATTTTTAATCTTTCAAGCCATCTATTGTTTATCTTTTTTGCCTATTACCTATTGTTGAATCTAGTTCAATGGGAAAAGTTTTTAAAAGTAAGTGCTGAAAATGCGGTTAAAATCCGTTTTTTGATCTTAATGATCAGCGTTGGAATAGGGTTTCTAGCTAGCTCGTTTTTTATCAGTGTATATGAGATGAGTCGGCAGCTATTTATTGGAAATTTCTAACCACATTTTATAAAAAATATGGTATGATAGAAGTCGTGACTTTAAGGAATTGGAGATCGATCTCGTATGGAAAAAATAATCATTAATGGTGGTCATAATCGGCTGGTTGGAACTGTCAAAATCGAAGGAGCAAAAAATGCTGTTCTTCCTCTTCTTGCTGCAACAGTTTTGGCAAGTGAAGGGGTAACAACCTTGAAAAATGTACCTGTTTTATCAGATGTCTATACAATGAACAATGTTGTTCGTGGTTTGAATGCACAAGTAACCTTCAATGAAGAAGAAAATACAGTTGTCGTAGATGCACAAGAGAAATTGTCTGAGGAAGCTCCTTATAAATATGTGAGCAAGATGCGGGCTTCTATCGTTGTCTTGGGTCCTGTCTTGGCACGCAATGGTCATGCCAAGGTTTCCATGCCTGGAGGCTGTACGATCGGCAGTCGTCCGATTGACCTCCACCTGAAAGGTCTGGAAGCCATGGGGGCTGTAATTACCCAAACAGCTGGTTATATTGAAGCGAAAGCAGATCGTCTCAAGGGAGCACATATCTATATGGACTTCCCATCAGTAGGTGCGACTCAAAATATTATGATGGCCGCAACCTTGGCAGATGGGGTCACTGTGATTGAAAATGCTGCGCGGGAACCTGAAATTGTTGACCTAGCTCTCTTGCTGAATAAAATGGGAGCTAATGTCAAGGGAGCAGGAACTGAGACCCTGACCATCGTTGGTGTGGAGAGCTTGCATGGTGCAAACCACAATGTTGTGCAAGACCGCATCGAGGCCGGAACCTTTATGATTGGGGCAGCCATGACTGGTGGAGATGTCTTGATCGAAGATGCCATTTGGGAACACAACCGTCCGCTTCTATCTAAGATGCAGGAGATGGGGGTAACGGTAACCGAAGAAGAAAATGGAATTCGGATTCAATCGGATATCAGTAAGCTGCGTCCAGTGACCGTTAAAACCCTTCCGTATCCAGGATTCCCAACCGATATGCAGGCTCAATTCACAGCCTTGATGGCCATGGCTAAAGGTGAGTCTACCATGATTGAAACGGTTTTTGAGAATCGCTTCCAGCATTTGGAAGAAATGCGTCGGATGGGCGTTCACTCGGATATTATGCGGGATACAGCTCGTATCGTTGGAGGGGAAAGCTTCCAAGGTGCAGAGGTCATGTCGACTGATTTGAGAGCGAGTGCAACCTTGGTCTTGATGGGCTTGGTAGCAGAAGGAGAAACGAAAGTCAGCAAATTAAGTCACTTAGATCGTGGTTATTATCAATTCCATGAGAAATTGGTGGCACTAGGTGCAGACGTGAAACGTGTAGAGGAAGAAGACGATGAAAACTAATCTTCGCTATGTTGGAAAACAGCTAGGAATTGTCCTCCTGTTGGCTGTGATTGGAATCATCATTTTTGCAGTTGGTTTGGTCATTGGTTATGGAGTGATTGGCGATGGAAAAAATCCATGGTCCATTCTCTCTCCGGACACTTGGTCAGAGATCATTGGAAAGCTAACAGGCAAATAAGCTTTTAACTAAAATTGAGTAAAAAGGAGAGCAGCGAATCGAGTCAATGACCCATCTAGCGCTGCTCTTTTTTGGAGAGATGTATGGCAAAACAAACAGTAAGCAAACGAACCAAACAAACCCTAGCAGGTTTTGTGGTGGCAACGGCCCTAGCTATCGGGGGCTATTATTTTAATCAACCGACGGTGAAAGAAGCGACGGATCAGGTTGTTTCGGTGGTGACTAGTAGCCAACAAGAAACACCTAGTAAAGAGTTAGCTAGCTCGGTACTAACGAAATCTGCCCGTTCACAATTAGGAAATGACTTGGAATGGAATGGCGCTGGAGCTTTTGTAGTTAAGGGAAATCGTACAGATCTGGATGCCAGCGTGGCTAGTCAACCTTATGCCGATAACAAGACAAAAGAAGTGAATGGAAAGACCGTACCGACGGTTGCGAACGCCATTATGACAAAGGCGACTCGCCAGTACAGAGATCGGGATGCAACAGGAAGTGGCCTAACCGATTGGAAACCAGCAGGTTGGCATCAGGTCCACAATTTATCCGGTGAGTATGACCATGCTGTGGATCGGGGCCATCTATTGGGCTACGCCTTGATCGGCAATCTCAAAGGTTTCGATGCTTCGACTAGCAATCCAAAAAATATCGCTGTACAAACGGCTTGGTCCAATCAAGCCAATGATCCTCATTCCACCGGTCAAAACTATTATGAGACCCTGGTCCGAAAAGCACTGGATAAGAACAAGCGGATCCGCTATCGGGTGACCTTGATCTACAACCATCCAGAAGATCTGATTCCATTAGGTTCTCAGATCGAAGCTAAATCGAGTGATGGGAGCCTTGAGTTCAATGTTTTTGTTCCCAATGTTCAAAGTGGGATTAGCCTGGATTATCAGACAGGCAAAGTAACCGTTTATCAATAAGCCAGAAAGCGTAGTTATTTAAGTTATTTTTAAGAATAGGGTGTTACAATTGCATACCTTCTTTAAGAGAAAGGAGAATGTATGAGAACCATTTTTAGATTTTTCAGAGGAATCCTTCGTATGGCTTGGAGTCTCTTTTGGGGATTTTTCTGGACCATTGCCATCAGTTTTCTCGTCCTAGTGGGGATCATCTATTTCACAGATTCTCCTAGTTCTGGTATGGATGGGTTTGGACGAGCTGCCCAAAAGGTTGTCTATCAAGTCGGGAATTTGTTTGGAGATCAAGGCTTTGCATCGCGCTTCGGGATGACACCTAGCTCACAGACCACGCAGACAGACAATCATGAGCATAGCGGTGCTCGCTGGGAAAAAGCGGAGGCCACGGTCTACCTGGATCCCAATATCAGTCAAACTTTTGTAAAAGCTTATCGGGATGCTATTGAGGCTTGGAACCAAACAGGCGCCTTTACCTTCAAGTTGGTTACAAATGAAAAAGAGGCTAATGTGGTCTTGACGGAAATGGATAACGCATCGGTTTCTGCTGCAGGAGAGACTGCCTCTCAGACTAACCTTTTAACCAACCGGTTCACCCACATCACAGTGCGTCTCAATCGCCATTATCTTTTAAATTATGTCTATAACTATAGTTATGATCGGATTGTCAATACAGCTGAGCATGAGCTAGGCCATGCCATTGGGCTGGACCACACTGATGGAGAATCGGTCATGCAACCAGCTGGCTCCTTCTACAGTATTCAGGATACAGATGTGGAAGCAGTCCGGCAATTATACAAGGAAGAATAAGTTTTAAAATACTTTCTAAAAGTTCTGAGCCTCAAGGGGCTCAGGATTTTTTTGATGGCTCGTCTTTCCTTGTTTAATCTGAAAAAAGATAGTAAAATAAGGACATGATTATTTTACAAGCCAACAAAATTGAACGCTCTTTTGCAGGGGAGGTTCTTTTTGATAATATCAGCCTGCAAGTGGATGAACGGGACCGGATTGCCCTGGTCGGAAAGAACGGAGCAGGCAAGTCTACGCTCTTGAAAATCTTGGTGGGAGAAGAAGAACCAACTTCTGGGGAAATCAATAAAAAGCGCGACCTTTCCCTCTCCTATCTGGCCCAGGATAGCCGCTTTGAGTCGTCCAATACCATCTACGATGAGATGCTCCATGTCTTTGACGACCTCCGTAAAACGGAGAAAACTTTGCGGCAGATGGAGCTTGAGATGGGGGAAAAAACTGGGGCTGACTTAGAAAAACTCATGCAGGACTATGACCATCTCTCGGAAGAATTCCGTCAGGCAGGTGGCTTCACCTATGAAGCAGATATCCGCGCGATTCTCAACGGCTTTAAGTTCGATGAGTCCATGTGGCAGATGAAGATTGAAGAGCTATCAGGAGGGCAAAATACCCGTCTAGCTCTGGCCAAGATGCTTCTAGAAAAACCAAATCTCTTGGTACTGGACGAGCCGACCAACCACTTGGATATTGAGACCATCGCCTGGTTGGAAAACTATTTGGTCAATTATAGCGGGGCCCTTCTCATTGTCAGTCACGACCGGTATTTCCTAGATAAGGTAGCAACCATTACCTTGGATTTGACCAAGCATTCCTTGGACCGCTATGTCGGCAATTACTCGAGTTTTGTGGAGCAAAAGGAGCAAAAACTACTGACCGAAGCCAAGAACTACGAGAAGCAACAAAAAGAAATTGCAGCTCTGGAAGACTTTGTTAATCGTAATTTGGTGCGGGCTTCGACTACCAAGCGAGCTCAGTCTCGGCGCAAGCAGTTGGAAAAAATGGAGCGCCTAGACAAGCCGGAAGCTGGAAGTAAGTCTGCCCATATGACCTTTCATTCTGATAATGCCTCTGGCAATGTCGTTTTGACAGTAGAAGAGGCAGCTGTCGGCTATGATGATCAAATCCTGTCCGAGCCGATCAATCTGGATATCCGTAAGATGAATGCGGTCGCTATTGTAGGACCAAATGGGATCGGGAAATCTACTCTTATCAAGTCTATTGTCGGGCAGATTCCTTTCATCAAGGGGGAAGCTCGTTTTGGGGCCAATGTCGAGGTGGGCTACTATGACCAGACCCAAAGTAAACTAACGCCTCACAACAGTGTCTTGGATGAGATCTGGAATGACTTTAAACTGACACCAGAAGTAGAAATTCGCAATCGCCTAGGAGCCTTTCTTTTCTCAGGGGATGATGTCAAGAAAACCGTCGGTATGCTGTCGGGTGGAGAGCGGGCGCGCTTGCTTCTAGCCAAGCTGTCCATGGAGAATAACAACTTCTTGATTCTCGATGAGCCGACCAACCACTTGGATATCGATAGCAAGGAAGTGCTGGAAAATGCCTTGATTGATTTTGACGGGACCTTGCTCTTTGTCAGCCACGACCGCTACTTTATCAATCGGGTAGCTACACAGGTCTTGGAACTCTCCGAAGAGGGCTCGACCCTCTATCTGGGAGACTACGACTATTATCTGGAGAAAAAAGCTGAGTTAGAGGCTCTTGCTGCAGCGCAAGCAGAAGCTGTGCCTGTTTCTACGATGGAAGAAGTAGCAAGCAATGACTATCACCTGCAAAAGCAAAACCAAAAGGAACTCCGGAAAATCACCCGTCGCATTGAGCAATTGGAAGCAGAGATGGAAGAGCTGGATCAAAAAATTCAAGACATCACCGAAACTATGCATAGCACCAACGATGCAGCCGACTTGGTCCAACTCCAAAGCGAGCTGGATCAACTAACTGTCCAGCAGGAAGCAGTCATGGAAGAGTGGGCAGAACTGTCAGAGCAGGTGGAATAGATGGACGATCTTGGAAAAGTTTTTCGTGAATTTCGAATCAGTAAGAATTATTCGTTAAAAGAAGCTGCAGGCCACCAATGAAACCGGCGAACTCATGGAGAGCCAGCAGCAAATCGACCAGCTGACCGCCGCCCAAGAAGAAGCCATGATAGAATGGGAAGAACTAGCGGAGAAAGTGTAGTTTTCTAATTTGCCTAAGGAGAACATTGTGATGACTGAAAATGATTGGTTTATGAAGCAGATTAAAGGTGTAGCCGATATAATTGGTACAACTTTGCGCCTACAGATTCAGAATTTAGATTTGGGGCAGTACGAGGATGAGGAAGGAAGACTCATCAACGGGGCTCACTATCTTCAGCAAGTTCTAGAAGAGCAGCGCTTTGCAGAGGCCATTTCTTTTGTTGAAGAACAGATGAAACGCCTACCTTTTCATCAGTATGATCTATTGGTTGATTGGCTGATTTCCTACTTAAGACAATTAGATGTTTCCGTGAAAGAAGATCAAGGATTCTACGAAGGGTACTTGCAAGAGTTAGAAAGGCACTTAAAGGAATTTAAGTGGTAATCAGATGGAAGATTTAGGCAAAGTTTTTCGTGAATTTCGAATTAGTAAAAATTATTCATTGAAAGAAGCTGCAGGAGAGGCCTGCTCGACCTCCCAATTATCCCGTTTTGAATTGGGGGAGTCGGATCTAGCTGCTTCGCGCTTCTTTGACATTTTGGACAATATCCATGTGACGATTGAGAATTTTATGGATAAGGCCAGAAATTTTCAACACCATGAGCATGTCGCTTTGATGGCTCAGATTATTCCGCTTTACTACTCAAATGATATTGCAGGTTTTCAAAAGCTTCAAAGAGAACAACTGGAAAAGGCTAAACGTTCGACCAATCCCCTTTATTTTGAATTGAACTGGATTTTGTTACAAGGGCTGATTTGCCAGAGAGATGCCAGCTACACGATGAAGCAAAGTGATCTGGAAAAGGTGGCAGATTATCTCTTTCGAACGGAAGAATGGACCATGTATGAGTTGATCCTCTTTGGCAATCTTTATAGCTTTTATGATGTGGATTATGTCACTCGGCTTGGTAGAGAAGTGATGGAGCGGGAAGATTTCTACAAGGAAATTGGTCGCCATCGAAAACTAGTCTTAATTCTGGCTCTGAATTGCTACCAGCATTGTTTAGAACACCGTTCTTTTGAAAATGCCAGTTATTTTGAAGCCTATGTAGAAAAGATTATCGGGAAGAGCATCAAGCTCTACGAACGCAATATCTTTCATTATCTCAAGGGATTTGCCCAGTATCAGAAGGGGCAAACAGAAGAAGGGCGACAGCAAATGCAGGAAGCCATGCATATTTTTAACGTGCTGGGACTGCCAGAGCAGGTGGCCTATTATCAGGAACACTTTGATAAATTTGTAAAACATTAATTTTCCCAAATAGGGGACAAAACGAAAACCTCTTTCATGAACTGATACAATAGTTTCAGAAAATGAAGGAGTTTTTTTATGAATCGACATGCAGTCCAATTAATTACTCGTGGGGCGATCAATCGAATGGGAAATATGCTCTATGATTACGGGAATAGTGTCTGGCTGGCCTCGATGGGGACGGTGGGAAAGACGGTATTAGGGATTTATCAGATTTCTGAACTTGTCACCTCTATTTTAGTCAATCCATTTGGTGGCGTGCTCTCAGACCGGTTTTCTCGTCGCAAGATTTTGATGACAACCGACTTGGTGTGTGGTCTCCTTTGTTTAGCGATTTCCTTTATCAGGAATGATCGTTGGATGATTGCAGCCCTGATTGTTGCCAATATTGTTCAGGCCATTGCCTTCGCTTTTTCTAGAACTGCCAATAAAGCTATTATTACAGAAGTTGTGGAGAAAGAAGAGATTGTAACCTATAATGCGCACTTGGAGTTGGTCTTACAGGTTGTCGGTGTTAGCTCACCTGTGTTCTCTTTCCTTGTTTTACAATTTGCCAGTCTCCATGCGACACTTCTACTAGATGCGCTGACCTTTTTCATCGCCTTTGTCCTAGTGGCATCCCTTCCGAAAGAAGAAGCCAAGATTCAGGAAAAGAAACGGTTTACGGGAAAAGATATTTTTTCGGATATCAAGGATGGATTGCACTATATCTGGCATCAAAAAGAAATTTTCTTTCTCCTCTTGGTGGCTTCCAGCGTCAATTTCTTCTTTGCAGCCTTTGAGTTTTTACTTCCATTTTCCAATCGACTCTACGGGGTCAAGGGCGCTTATGCGACCATCTTAACGTTAGGAGCTATTGGTTCCATCATCGGAGCCTTGATCGCCAATAAATTTAAATCAAGCATGGAGATGCTTCTCTTCTTATTGATTTTAACAGGAGTAGGAGTCTTCATGATGGGCTTGCCCCTTCCGCCTCTTCTTTCCTTTTCTGGAAATTTAGTCTGTGAACTCTTTATGACAATTTTCAACATTCACTTTTTTACTCAGGTTCAAACCAAGGTAGAAGGAGACTATCTGGGCAGGGTCTTAAGCACCATTTTTACCCTAGCCATTCTCTTTATGCCCATCGCAAAAGGCTTGATGACCTGGTTACCAAGTGTTCGAGTAGAATCCTTTCTCCTGATTGGAGCTGGTGTTATTCTACTCTCAGTGATTGCATCAGTCTATGCTAAACGATTTAGTCATATTCCTATCTAGAGAGAAGGCTACAATATTTTACAGGAAATACCAAGTTAAAGACCTTGAAAAGGTAGACTTTTTAAAGGTCTTTTTTTCATGGTGAGACATCTTAGAAAGTTGACTCTTCCGTATTTAGTTTGATGGAAGGGAGGTTGAGAAAAGAGTAAAAAAGAAAACCTATTTTGGGAAAGTAATTTCCGGTTCCTATCCTGAGCTTTTTCTGGTAAAATCTAAATAAGTGATGCCTTACTAGAGATGGTTAGCTTCCCAGTCTATCCGACTGGAGTAGTTTTGTCCAATCTTTTTATAGCATAAGTTCTCTTGTTTTGAGAATCATGCCTTCTAATTCATTTTAGCTAGTTTGGCAGTTGACCATTTTCATGTTGTGAGGAATATATGATAGGGACCCGGCAAGGACTTGATTATGAGTCGCTTGATAGCCTTTCGTTCTAGGGATATGATCAATCGATTCTTTTATTAAGTTTAGTTGAAAATGAGAAGGAGATGGTCTTGTTTGACTAACGAGAAGTAGACCATGTATACTTGTCACCAGAAGGGATGAAGTTTCCTTGGGACCGGTTTGCTAGTTCTTCATCAGATAAGAAGGAAAATGTAAATGAATAAAAATGTATTTAGAAGATCACTAGGGATTTGATTATTGGTGATAGGATTGCTGGTTTATAGCTATTTTCAGGAAATACCAGGTTTACATTCCCTTGAGCCTCCTCAAAAATTGTATAAGCAAGGCTTCGTTTATAAGTCGAAAAATAGTGAGGATGTCTTGGCAGTAAAAGTATTGGACATAGATCTAATTCCAGTTAAAACAGATGAGGCCCAATACTTTTTAATTAAGCATGAATATGGCGTTACGGCCATGAAGGCAACTTATCATACGGTCTATTCATTGCTTCAAATGAAAGCTAGATTTCCTAATCAAGATAACCCACTAGAATCAGGTGGATTCTATCTAAGTGTTATAGTGATTCCTGAGGTAGAGAACAGACGAAAAGGCGGCATGAAGATTCATTTGCGTTTTGAATATGAAAATAAGAAATACGACTCGATTCTCTTTAGAAGACATTTATTACGTCTCAAGGATCTTGTGGAATATTTAAATGAAGAATATAACTTAGGATTGAAAGTGGATTTTAGACTCCTAGGGTAATCAACGGAGAGTAAGATGAACAAAAAGATATTTGTTAGGACACTATTTGACTGGTGTGTCGTTGTTGTTTTATCGGTTGTTTGCTATTTTGATGTACAGCCAGCTATTCATATGAATACGAACCCGGAAAAATTGTATCAGCAAGGCTATGTTTATAAGGCCGAGAATAGTGAAGATGTATTAGCGATAAAAGTGCTGGATATTGACCCTAACCCAATTGAAAGAAAGAATAATATCTATTATTTAGTCAAACATGAATATGGAGTCACAGCCATGAAGGTCATTAAAGGGAGCGTATATAAACTACTTGAGATGAAAGAAGTACTTGCTCCTCAAGAAAATCCTTTGGAATCTGCTGACTTTTATCTTCATGTACAGGTGTTGCCTGAAATTCGTAAGAAAAGAAAAAAAGCAGATATAGTCATTATTAGCCAAGAATTTAAGGATATCATTCAAGAGAGATTTAATCAAAGTGACCTTTCAAAAGGAGGGGCTACTGTTGATACGACGCATCTTCTTGATTTGATGGAGGGGGAAGGAGTAGCTCATTTTCTCGTAAAACCTGTATTGGTGGGACTTGTTGCAGTTTTTTTCTTAGTCAATACAATCAGAAGAATTTTATATTTACGTAGACAGTTCAAGCTCTTTAATACATTGTTTCCAGGTTATACGAATCAACCGGAGAAATTGGTGAAAGATGCGGACTACAGTGACAAAAAACTGGAACTCCTTGTGCACCAGGGCATTCTCGTATTTTATGGTATGGATTTTGAAATACTACCAGTAGATGACATTGAAGAAATCAAACTTTTTAGGGTCCATAGAAAAAGTTTTTATCGCTACAAGATGAAGATTATCTTTTATTCAAGTCGCCGGCCTTATGTTTTTGAAATTAATAAAAGTAATATGGAGGCCTACTATCCATTCATCGACTATTTGAGAAGTCTTGCACCAATTGTTGTTGAAGATGGATGGAAGATGAATTATCGTTAAGGGGATTGGGGTTGAAGATCTGCATAGAATCCCGAAGAAGGACTTGAGGCAGGTGATGGTGCTTCAAGTCTTTTTATCATCTAATATTATGGTTTAGAAAAATGAGAAAGGAATACTTGATTCTGATGATAAGTGACTATGTAGAAAACTGATTAAGGTTAATAAAGTCTAATAAAGCAAACAGGCTATATTATTGTGTCTAATAGTTATGATTTTGAATATACCTCACATAAAGCATTTGAAATATAGCAACAGACCTAACTAGTTAGGATGGAATCATGTCTACTAAACATTAGATATTCAAGGCCCGTATCGTTATTATGAGGACTCTTTACAATCTAGGGTTAAAAAACGGTTGAGAAGATTCTGGAATTATATCTATAATAAAAAATACCCCAAAAGTCAGATTTTATCTGTCTAACTTTTGGGGTGTAGTTCATTCGGTGCTTTTTTAGTTGTTTTCTTTTTCTTCTGTCTTGATTTCTTTCTTTTCTTCTTCCAGTTGCTTTTGAGTGCTCTTGAGTTCTTTTTTTAGGGAGAAGCCCTTTGAAAAATTAATCAAGGTCATGACGAATGCACCCAAGAGGATACAGAGCAAAATCAGAATGATCAAGGGTAATTTAAATTGAACCAAGAGGAAATTCACGGTGACCGTTTGCATGTTTGCAAGGGAAATCCCAGCAATCAATAAAATTAAAAGTAATAAAGCAATGTAGTGTAGATTGTTTTTGTTCATTATTATCTCCTTTCTTTTTCAAGTTGCTTTTGAGTACTCTTGAGTTCTTTTTTTAGGGAGAAGCCCTTTGAAAAATTAACCAAGGTCATGACGAATGCACCCAAGAGGACACAGAGCAAGATCAGAATAATCAAGGGCAATTTAAAATGAAGCAAGAGGAAATTCACAGTGACCGTTTGCATGTTTGCAAGGGAAATCCCAGCAATCAATAAAATTAAAAGTAATAAAGCAATGTAGTGTAGATTATTTTTGTTCATTATTATCTCCTTATTGTTCAGTCGGCGCCTTGCTCTTCACATCAGCGTATTCTTCCGGCTGCTCTAAGCTTAGAATATCCTCATAAGCCGGTAGGGAAAGGTCCTTACCATATTTATTTTTTAAGGCAGTGCTCACTAGGCGATAGGCCAAATTGGCATTTCGGGACAAGATAGGACCGTGGAAGTAGCTGCCAAAGACGTTCTTGTAATGAACCCCTTCGCCCCCATCTTCTTTGTTGTTCCCATTTCCATAGACAACCTTGCCTAGCGGTTTTTCATCCTCAGCTAAGAAGGTCCGACCTTGGTGGTTTTCAAAACCATAGTAGGTTTCGTTAAATTCTTCGTTATGGATTTTGATATCGCCGATATAGCGGTTGTTGACTTGATTGAGCGTATAGTGGCCCATAATGCCGAGTCCTTCAATGCGTTTGCCAGAAGCTTCAATGTAGTATTGGCCTAGAAGCTGAAAGCCACCACAGATAGCAAGGACCACCCCATCGTCATGAATAAAGCGTTCAAGATCTTCTTTTTTATCTGGAAGATCTTCTGATACAATGGTCTGTTCGTAGTCTTGTCCTCCGCCGAAAAAGGCGATATCATAGGCATCAGGGTCAAACCGGTCTTTGAGAGAGACGATATCAACAGTAACATGGGCTCCAAGCTTTTCTGCAACGTACTTGAGCATGAGGATATTCCCATTGTCCCCATAGGTATTCATTAAGTTGCCATAGAGATGGGCAATGCGCAGGCTGTAGGGATACTGTGCCTGATCAGAAGATTCTAGGGAAGTATAAGTCATTAGTGCATCTCCTTTTCAATCAGGTGTTCTTGGGCCAAGAGTTCACGAAATTCTAGCATGGCTGTATAGGTAGCTAAAATATAAGCGTGAGGGGTTTCCTGTTGCTGGATGCGTTGGAAAACCTCTTTTAACTCGGCCATTTCTGTGATCTGTTCAGCAGGATAGCCAGTGACCCGAAGTCGTCGAGCAATCTCAGAGTGGCGCACCCCGCCAGCATTGATCTCTGGAATGTCCATTTGGGTGATTTGCTCGAAATCTGCATCCCAAATCCAGCTCGTGTCGATTCCGTCTGCATAATTCGCATTGAGGAGGACCGACAAGCTAAAGGAATAAGGCGCTAGTTTGATCATTTCAATGGCTTGGGTCGCACCGACCGGATTTTTGATCAGGACCAAAGTACATTCCTTATCCCCAATCTTAAAGGTTTCCTGACGGCCAAAGACAGCGCGACTGCGATCAAATCCTTGCTTAATCACTTCAGGTTGTACTCCAAAGAATCCAGCAACAGAGACAGCAGCTAAGGCATTGTAGATGTTGTAGAGACCACCGATATTGATGTGGTAGTCTTGCCCTTGGATCCGGAAATTGGAAGAGCGCTGGGTTAAAGAGAGGAGATCCGATACGGCATAGGTCAGAGGTGGCCGGTGGAACTCACAATGCTCACAGATATAATCTCCCAGGTTAGCATAGGTATTAAGCTTGTACTTGAGGATGTTGTGGCAATGCGGACAGAGGATTCCCTCGGTATTGTAATGGGCTAGTTGTGGCTCTGATTTGTCAGTATCAAATCCGTAATATTGGATCGGATTGGACAAGGTCTGACTATTAAAGAGCGGACTATCTCCATTTAACAGAACTGTTGCAGTTGGGACCTTGTGAATGGCATCCAAAATCATTTGGTAGGTCGTATAGATCTCTCCATAGCGGTCCATCTGATCTCGGAAAATATTGGTGACCACAAAAAGGCTGGGCTTAATATAATCACAAATCCGAGAGAGGCTGGCCTCGTCAATTTCAAGTACCGCGATCGGTCGATTTGATTTCGAATGGTTGGCCCGTAAGAAGGTCGTTGTAATCCCAGAGATCATATTGGCCCCGCTTGGATTGGTTAAAATCGGTCCGAAAGCTTCTTGGAGAATACCTACGGTCAGCGCAGTGGTCAGGGTTTTCCCATTTGTCCCTGTAATCACAACAATCTCATAGTTTTTGGCCAGTTGACTGAGAATATCTTTATCAAATTTGAGGGCTACTTTACCTGGTAGGGTTGATCCCCGCCCCATTTTTTCTAGAATAGAGCCGGAAAGCTTTCCTGCCAGAAGGCCCAAGGTTGTATTTATCTTCATAAATCATATTTTATCATAAAAAGCGTCAGAAGGTTACAGAAAAATCTGTTGAAACGTGTTATAATAGGATGATGTCTTTTAGAGAAGTGGTAGGTATGAGAATATGAATATTCAACAGTTTACAAATCCACAATTTTGGACCAGTTTGTTCCCGAATTGGTGGAGTATTATTATCAATATCATCGATATTGCCCTGGTGGCTTGGTTGTTGTATTTTTTGATCAAGGCCATCGTGGGGACCAAGATCATGATTTTGGTTCGTGGAGTTATTATCTTTTTCTTGGTGCAGTTTTTAGCCAATTTCTTAGGTCTTACGACTATTTCATGGCTAATCAATCAAGTGATTACCTATGGGGTTATCGCCCTGGTTGTGATTTTCTCCCCTGAGATTCGGATTGGTTTAGAGCGTCTGGGTCGGGCGACAGAATTCTTTACGACGAGTGAAGTCAGTCAGGAAGAGAAAATGGTTCAGGCCTATGTCAAGGCAGTGGCTTATATGAGCCCACGTAAAATTGGTGCCTTGGTATCTATTCAAGGAGCCAGAACCCTTCAGGAATATATCTCCACAGGGATTCCTCTAGATGCAGATATTTCAGGAGAATTGCTGATTAATATCTTTATTCCTAATACTCCCTTACACGATGGTGCTGTCATTGTTCGCAATGATAAAATCGCTGTTTCTTGTGCCTATCTACCCTTGACGGAAAATACTGAAATTTCAAAAGAATTTGGAACGCGTCACCGCGCAGCCATTGGTTTATCTGAAGTTTCGGATGCCTTTACCTTCGTGGTATCAGAAGAAACAGGCGGGATCTCTGTGACTTACAATGGAACCTTCCGACACGATTTAACTTTAAAAGAGTTCGAGTCAGAATTGAGAGCCTTCTTGGTTCCTGAAGAGAATAAAACCAGTAGTTGGAAAGAGCGTCTATTTGGGAGGGTGACAAAATGAGATCGAAAAAAGAATTTCTTTATGTTTTCGCCTCCGTCTTATTATCCTTTATCTTGTTTATCAATGCGTCTTCCTTTAATTTTCAAAATAATAGCAGCGCTAGACAAGTCAGCTCAGAGACCTACACCAATACCTTGACCAATATTCCAATTGATGCCAAGTACAATGACAAGAAATATTTTGTCAGTGGGTTGACATCAGAGGTAACGGTCTTTCTAAAGGGTTCAAATCGTGTTGCTCTTGCTAGTGAGATGCAACCGGGCACTCGGAAGTTTCGTGTGGTAGCAGATCTTCGTAAGGTCAAGGAAGGCACCGTCGAAGTTCCGTTGATTGTAGAAGATCTTCCGTCTGGTTTGACCGCAACCGTAGAACCTCAGAAAGTTTCTGTAAAAATCGGGAAGAAAGCTAAAAAATCGTTTGCTGTCAGAGCCACGATCCCGGACAATCAAATTGTGGATGGGATAACAGTAACGGATATTTCTCTTGAAACAACTAAGGTGGAAGTGACGAGTGATCAAGAAACCTTAAGTCGCATTGATCATGTTGAAGCTGTCTTCCCATCCAGTGAGATCATTAGTGGGAATTATAGCGGAACCATTTCCTTAAATGCAGTGGATGCCCAAGGAAATGTTCTACCAGGTCTGGTAAATCCGAGTGAAACACGGATTAAAGTAACCACAAAGAGTAGCTCGTCTACGTCAAGCTCTAGCAGTTCGTCGTCGACCTCTTCCAGTTCAAGTAATTAGAAAGTAAAAAAAGGTAATAAAGAATGGGTAAATATTTTGGAACGGACGGTGTCCGTGGAGAAGCAAATGTAGAATTAACGCCAGAATTGGCCTTTAAATTAGGCCGTTTCGGTGGTTATGTGTTGAGCCAACATGAAGAAGAAACGCCCTTGGTATTTGTTGGACGTGATACGCGTATTTCTGGTGAAATGCTGGAGCATGCCTTAATTGCTGGGCTCTTATCAGTTGGGATTCGTGTCTACAAGTTGGGTGTAATTGCAACACCAGGTGTTGCTTATCTAGTTCGTACGGAAAAAGCCAGCGCCGGAGTTATGATTTCTGCTAGCCACAATCCAGCCTTGGACAATGGCATCAAATTCTTTGGTGGTGATGGCTTCAAATTGGATGATGATCGCGAACTTGAAATTGAAGCCTTGCTTGATGCTGCTGAAGATACCCTTCCACGTCCAAGTGCCCAAGGTTTAGGAACGGTCATGGAATATCCAGAAGGCTTGCGTAAGTATCAAGAATTCCTTGTATCGACAGGCGTCCAACTCGAGGGCATGCACGTAGTCTTAGATACAGCAAATGGTGCAGCCTCTACTAGTGCCCGTCAAATCTTTGCAGATTTGGGAGCTCATTTGACCGTCATCGGTGAAAACCCAGATGGTTTGAACATCAATGATGGGGTTGGTTCTACTCACCCAGAGCATTTGCAAGAGAAAGTCAAAGAAGTAGGCGCAGCGATTGGTCTTGCCTTTGACGGAGATAGCGATCGCTTGATTGCTGTTGATGAAAATGGAGAGATCGTTGACGGAGATAAGATCATGTACATCATCGGTTCTTATCTTTCAAGCAAGGGCTTGCTCGAAAAAAATACGATCGTCACAACCGTCATGTCCAATCTCGGATTCCACAAGTCATTAGATGCGAAGGGAATTCAAAAAGAAATCACAGCTGTTGGAGACCGTTATGTGGTTGAAGAAATGCGCAAATCAGGATACAATCTTGGTGGTGAACAATCTGGTCACGTAGTCATCATGGATTACAACACAACAGGTGATGGTCAATTAACAGGCGTTCAATTGACGAAAATCATGCAAGAAACCGGCAAGAAATTATCTGAATTGGCTGCTGAAGTAACCATTTATCCACAAAAACTGGTCAATATCCGGGTTGAAAATAGCATGAAAGACAAGGCAATGGAAGTACCCGCTATCCGTGAAATCATTGAAAAAATGGAAGCGGAAATGGCAGGAAATGGCCGCATCCTCGTGCGTCCAAGTGGAACTGAACCCCTCCTTCGTGTGATGGCAGAAGCACCAACCCATGAAGAAGTGGACTACTATGTAGATACCATTGCTGCAGTTGTTCAAGCAGAAATCGGACTTTAACCTTGTAAAAAAACATGGCTCGCAAATAGGCGAGCAGAGGAGGTATATATGAAACAGGTTCGTCAAATTGTATGGGCACTTGCCTTAGTGCTAACGATTCTATTCACAGCTGGTTTGACTAAAACAATTCATGCTGCAGAAGTCTCATCATATACACAGACAGCACGTCTAACGAAAGACGGTAACACGCTAACAAATGGGAGCAAGGTGTTGACAAATGAAAAATTGTCAGCAAGTATTTATTTAGCCTTTCCAGATTCGCAAACTATTCAAGCTGGTGATACCTTAACTCTTAGTTTGCCAAAAGAATTAGCCCTCTACACAGCATTGGAATTCAATGTTCTTGAGGAAGGCCAATCAAATGGTCAGACGGTGGGGAAAGCTGTCGTTGATACAGCTAAGAAAACAGTGACCGTTACCTTTAATGGTTATTTCGCATCTCATCCACTCAACAAACGAGTTGCTCTTCATTTTGATGTAAAAGTCGATTCAGAAGTAGTTACAAAAACATCTCCAATCCAATTTAAACTAGGAAATACAGATTTTTCCTTGAATTATGAAAAAACAGCTGGGGAAGCTGGGGACTATGAAATGAAATACGGCTATCAAGATAAGTCTGATCCAACCATAATCAAATGGCGGATTCTCTTAAATGCCCGTCAAGATATGCTTCGAGGAATGGTCATTAAAGACCAATTCGGAGATGGTTTAACATTGGTTGAAGGGAGCTTACGTGCGGTTCGCTATGCTCCTGTAGCAGGTGGGATCAAGAACGAAGCTCAGATCTTGAGTCTCCCAGTTCTAGATAACTTTACTAAAAAAGCTGTTTTCGATAAGAATGCAGATGGAAAGATCACTGGTTTTACAATTGAATTTGGTGATAATTACAATTGGCCAATGTATATTGAATATTCTACAAAAGTAGCTCCTGGAACTAAAGTCGGTGATATTGTCCATAATACATTAACATGGAAGGCAACCAATTTCCCAGCACCGCGTAGTTTAACCCGTGAAGTGCGATTGGAAACAGGATCTGGCGAAGGATTGGGTGAGAAAGAACAAACGCCACCGACACCTAGCTCAACCTCCTCATCAAGTTCTAGTTCTTCATCAAGCTCATCATCTTCAACGAGTTCTAGTTCTTCATCAAACTCATCATCTTCAACGAGTTCTAGTTCTTCATCAAGTTCATCATCTTCAACGAGTTCCAGTTCTTCATCGAACTCAACATCCACATCAAGTTCTTCATTGAAATCATCTTCATCTTCTGTTAAAGAAGAAGCCCCAAAACCTGGTAAGAAAAAAGTTCTTCCAAGTACAGGTGAAAAGATGACACCGGTAGTTCTTGTCATGGGTGTCTTCCTAGCAATTCTATCGGTTAGCGTTTTACGTGTAAGAAAAGATTCTTAAATCAATCTATGAGAGATCAGACATCTGTCTGGTCTTTTTGTGTAGGCTCGATTTGAAAAATCCCCTATTTCGTGGTAAAATAGGGCTAATGAATTTATAGTAATCGAGGTATTAGAAGTGGCTTTTGGAGATAACGGAAAACGTAAAAAAACACCATTTGAAATGATCACGATGGTTGTCATTGTGATTATGTTGATTGTAACGGTTGGTGCAATCTTTGCAACCGCAATTGGTGCTCTTTCTTACTAAGACGCACGCAGAAATAAAGGAAATCATCTATTTATGAGTATGTTTTTAGATACAGCCAAGATTAAGGTCAAGGCTGGAAATGGCGGCGATGGCATGGTGGCCTTTCGCCGTGAAAAATATGTCCCTAATGGCGGACCTTGGGGTGGTGATGGAGGTCGTGGTGGCAATGTCATCTTCGTTGTAGACGAAGGCTTGCGTACCTTGATGGACTTCCGTTATAACCGGCATTTTAAAGCCCAAAATGGGGAAAAAGGAATGACCAAAGGGATGCACGGACGGGGAGCAGAAGATCTCTATGTGCGAGTACCGCAAGGAACGACAGTCCGAGATGCTGAGACTGGCAAGGTCATTACGGACCTAGTCGAGAATGGACAAGAGTACATTGTCGCCCACGGTGGCCGTGGCGGACGTGGAAACATTCGTTTTGCCACTCCTAAAAATCCAGCCCCAGAGATTTCTGAGAATGGGGAGCCTGGTCAGGAACGCGAACTCGAATTAGAACTCAAGGTCTTGGCAGACGTTGGTTTGGTTGGCTTCCCTTCTGTTGGGAAATCAACCCTTCTTAGTGTCATCACTTCAGCCAAACCAAAAATTGGTGCCTATCATTTTACAACCATCGTCCCAAATTTGGGCATGGTTCGGACACCGTCAGGTGAATCCTTTGCAGTCGCAGACCTTCCTGGATTGATCGAAGGGGCTAGCCAAGGTGTCGGACTCGGAACCCAGTTCCTTCGTCACATCGAGCGCACCCGGGTTATCTTGCATGTTATTGATATGTCAGCGAGTGAAGGACGCGACCCTTACGAAGATTATGTTCAAATCAATAAAGAGCTTGAAACCTATAACCTTCGTTTGATGGAGCGTCCTCAGATTATCGTGGCAAATAAGATGGATATGCCAGAGAGCCAAGAAAACTTGAAAGAGTTCAAGAAGAAATTGGTAGCCAATTACGATGAGTTTGATGAACTGCCACAGATCTTCCCGATCTCTAGTTTGGCGCATCAAGGTTTGGACAATTTGTTAGAAGCAACGGCAGAATTGTTAGACAAAACACCAGAATTCCTCTTGTATTCAGAAGACGAAATGGCCCAAGAAGAAGTCTACTATGGCTTTGATGAAGACCAGCCAGCCTTTGACATCAGTCGTGATGACGATGCCGCTTGGGTCCTATCTGGTGAAAAACTTGAAAAACTCTTTAATATGACGAATTTCGATCGTGATGAAGCGGTCATGAAATTTGCTCGTCAATTGCGTGGCATGGGGGTTGATGAAGCTCTCCGTGCGCGTGGGGCAAAAGATGGCGATATCGTCCGGATCGGTAAATTTGAATTTGAGTTTGTAGATTAGGATAGATCCCCAGCGGATCAAGGATTCCAAATAAGAAGTGAGGCTTTTTCAGTGGGAGATAAACCAATATCTTTTCGAGATGAAAATGGAAATTTTGTTTCAGCAGCCGATGTTTGGAATGCTGAAAAACTAGAAGAACTCTTTAATACGCTAAATCCTAAGCGAAAATTGCGTTTACAAAGGGAAAAATTAGCAAAAGAAAACCAGCAGAAGTAAATAGACTTGGAGAATACCATGGCAAAAACAATTCATACAGATAAAGCACCCGCAGCAATTGGACCTTATGTTCAAGGGAAAATCGTAGGCAATCTTCTCTTTGCAAGTGGACAAGTTCCTTTGTCACCTGAAACAGGCGAAATCATTGGCGAAACCATCCAAGAACAAACAGAGCAAGTCTTAAAGAACATTGGGGCTATTTTGGAAGAGGCTGGGACAGACTTTGACCACGTGGTGAAAACCACTTGTTTCTTAAGTGATATGAATGACTTTGTACCTTTTAATGAGGTCTATAAAACAGTCTTTACCACAGAGTTTCCAGCTCGGTCTGCTGTTGAAGTAGCACGCCTGCCACGTGATGTGAAGGTTGAAATTGAAGTTATTGCGGAAATCAAGGCCTAATAACCATTCAAAGACAAAAAGACAGAGTGGAGAGCAGGAAACTGTAGGCCACTCTGTTTTATTTATGGGAGGAGAAAATGACAGAAAGTAAGATTCAACTGGTCATGGTAACAGGGATGAGCGGTGCTGGAAAGACCGTCGCCATCCAATCGTTTGAGGATTTGGGTTACTTTACCATCGATAATATGCCACCGGCGCTCTTGCTGAAATTTATTGAGCTCATGCGCCACAGCCCAGATAACAATAAATTAGCCGTTGTTGTGGACATGCGGAGCCGTTCTTTTTTCAATGAAATTCGCACTATTTTGGATGAATTAGACAACCAAGAAGACCTCGATTTCAAGGTCTTGTTCTTGGATGCTACTGACAGTGAGTTGGTAGCACGTTACAAGGAAACACGTCGTAGCCACCCACTAGCGGCAGATGGCCGTGTCTTGGATGGGATTACCCTAGAACGCGAACTCTTGTCCCCTTTAAAAAATATCAGTCAAAATGTGGTGGATACGACTGAGTTGACACCTCGTAATTTGAGAAAAACGATCGCAGAACAATTTGCCAGTCAAGATAATCAGCCAGATTTTCGGGTTGAGGTCATGTCATTTGGGTTTAAATATGGCCTTCCGATCGATGCTGACCTTGTCTTTGACGTGCGTTTCCTTCCAAACCCCTACTACAAATTGGAACTTCGGAATTTAACCGGTCAGGATCCAGCAGTCTATGATTATGTCATGGATCACCCTGAATCAGAGGAGTTTTACAGTCATCTTCATGACTTGATTGTTCCTATTTTACCGTCCTATAAACGGGAGGGTAAATCCGTTCTCACCATTGCTATGGGATGTACCGGTGGGCAACACCGTTCAGTAGCCTTTGCAGAGCGCTTAGCGCATGATTTAGAAAAAAATTGGCAGGTCAATTGCAGTCATAGAGACAAGGACAGACGGAAAGAAACGGTGAATCGCTCATGAGAAAACCTAAAGTAACCGTTATTGGAGGAGGAACAGGGATTTCTGTTATTCTCGATAGTTTGAGAAAGAAACCGGTCGATATCACTGCCATTGTAACCGTTGCAGATGATGGCGGGAGTTCAGGTGAATTGCGGAGGAACATCCAAAAATTGACACCACCTGGGGATCTTCGAAATGTGCTGGTTGCCATGTCAGATATGCCTCGTTTTTATGAGAAGGTCTTTCAATACCGTTTTGCAGACGATGATGGCCCTTTGGCCGGACACCCTTTGGGAAACTTGATCATTGCAGGGATTTCAGAGATGCAAGGCTCGACCTATAATGCTATGCAGTTGTTAACTAAATTCTTTCATACGACCGGCAAGATCTATCCTTCCAGTGACAGTCCCTTGACCCTTCATGCCGTCTTTCAAGATGGAAAAGAAGTGGTAGGAGAAAGCCACATTGCCAACTACACCGGCATGATTGATCATGTTTATGTGACCAATACCTTTGATCAAGAGCGTCCAAAAGCTAGTAAAAAAGTAGTGGAAGCTATTCTTGAAAGTGATATGGTCGTCTTAGGTCCTGGTTCGCTCTTTACCTCGATCCTTCCTAATTTGATGATCGATGAGATTGGGAAAGCCATCCTTGAAACCAAGGCTCAGGTAGCCTATGTTTGTAACATCATGACCCAAAGAGGAGAAACCGAGCATTTCACAGACAGTGACCACGTTGCCGTTCTCCATAAACATTTGGGAGAGAAGTTCATCGATACCGTCCTTGTCAATATCAATCAGGTTCCCGCAGCTTACATGAACAGTAACAAATTTGATGAATACTTGGTGCAGGTAGAGCACGATTTCAAAGGGCTGCATTCGCAAGTTCCCCAAGTGATTTCTTCTGATTTCTTGAAGTTGGTCAATGGAGGAGCTTTTCATGATGGTGAAAAAGTGGTCGAAGAGTTGATGCAGATCGTGCAGGTGAGAAAATGAGTTTTACGGTTCGTGTCAAAGAAGAATTAATGTCTCTCAAGCGATTTGAAAAGAGTGAATTGGCTGCCATTATCAAGATGTCTGGAAGTCTTGGGATTTCAATGGGGGGATTGACGCTCTCGGTGACGACAGAAAATGCCAAGATCGCTCGCCATATCTATGAATTGTTGCATCATTTCTATGAGGCCAAATCGGATATCCGCCACCACCAAAAAACCAATTTGAAAAAAAATCGTGTTTACACAGTATTCTTGGATGAAAAGGTGGAAGAGATTCTAGCTGACTTGCATTTGGCAGATGCCTTCTTTGGGATTGAAACAGGTATTGATGCTAGTGTTTTAGAAGATGAAGCAGCTAGTCGTGCTTATCTCCGGGGGGCCTTTCTGTCGAGTGGTTCTATCAAGGATCCTGAAAAAGGGAAGTACCAACTGGAAATTCATTCTGTTTATACAGACCACGCGGAAGGAATTGCCCTTCTCATGCAAGGATTTTTATTAGATGCGAAAACCATCGAGCGTAAAAAAGGAGTGGTGACCTATCTGCAACGAGCGGAAGATATTATTGATTTTCTCATTGTAGTAGAAGCCATGCAAGCCATGCAGGAATTTGAGTCTATCAAGGTCATGAGAGAGACGCGCAATGACCTCAATCGGGCCAATAATGCCGAGATGGCCAATATCCAGCGCACAGTCACAGCTAGCATGAAAACTATCAATAATATCAGTAAAATTGTGGATACGGTCGGCCTAGGGTGTTTACCAAGTGACCTGCAAGAAGTTGCCTATATCCGGATGAACCATCCAGATTATTCCATCCAGCAGATCGCTGATAGCTTGCAACAACCTATTTCAAAAAGCGGTGTCAATCACCGCTTGCGTAAGATCAATAAGATCGCAGACGATTTAGACAAATAAAAAAGGCCAAAGGCCTTTCATAATGAGGATAAAGTCTTTTTAAAAACTTTCCTTAGGTGAGTACGGACGTCAGCGAACTTCGAAGAAGTTCCATGACTAATTATTGAGCCTAAGGTCTCAATAATTCCGAGTGCTAGAAACACTAGTGTTTCTAGCACTTTTCTCACAGCGGAAAGTTTTTATTTTTTCTTGATTCATTCTAAAAATAGGAACTCATTCTTACTTACTTGCAGAATCGATTAACTTTTTTTATTATAAACTAGTTGAGTGAGTTGGTTGGACTTTCTTATCTGGATAGATGTAGTTGATGGCATTATTTACAGCTGTTGGAGCTTCTCCAAGACCTGTAGCGATGAGATCAATCTTTCCTTCGTAGAAGCAGCAGTCTCCACAGGCATAAATTCCAGGAAGACTGGTTTCTTGTTTCTGATTCACCTTGATTTTATGGCGTTGCAATTCTACACCCCATTCTTTCAAGTTTCCTATTGAAGATTTAAAGCCATAGTTGACAAATAAGTGATCAATCGGGATAAGTTCGGTTTCATCGGCTTTAACTTTTGTGATTTCAAGATGAGTGGCATGACCATTTTCGCCAATCAAACGGCTAGGAACAAATGGTGTTTTGATGCTGACAGAAGATTGTTTGAGTTCTTCTACGCTATGTTCCAAGGCACGGAAGTTGTCCCGACGGTGAATGATTGTAGTTGGAGCAATCTTGTCAAAAGCAAGAGCCCAGTCCACAGCAGAGTCCCCACCACCAAGGACGGTTACTTGCTGTCCTTCATATTGCTGGATGTTTGAAACATGGTAGTGGACATTATCGAAGTCTTCAGCCCCCTCGATATCAAGGGCGCGTGGCTTAAAGGCACCGCCACCCATGGCAATGATGACGGCTTTAGACTGATGCACCTGGCGAGAAGTAGTGATCGTGAAGAGGTCACCCTCTTTTTGAATATCCTCTACAGTTTCATTGAGGAAGATCGGTGTATCGAATCGTTTGACTTGCTCGATCAAGCGGTTGCTCAATTCTTCACCTGTTAAATTGGTAAATCCGGGTACATCGAGGATACTCTTTTCTGGATAGAGAATGGCTGGTTGCCCTCCAAGTTGAGGTAAGGAATCAATCAGTTTGACTTTAACTTGGCGCATATTGCCATAAAAAGCAGCAAACAGACCAACTGGTCCGCCCCCAACAATCGTAATATCATAAATTTCTGACATGGTATCTCCTTCAGGGTTTTCTATGTTTCCATTGTATCATAAAATAGGAAGAATGAAAAAGTCGGAAAAAAGAAATGGCATGAAGGCTAGGAAGGCTAGAAAAGTTTTAAAAGATCTTGACAGCACCTTTAAAGTATGATAAAATAATTAAGATTTTAGGCTTGAAGGGAGTGAAAAATATGTCAAAAACAGTAGTACGTAAGAATGAATCTCTTGACGATGCTCTTCGTCGTTTCAAACGTGCGGTTACTAAAGCTGGTACTCTTCAAGAAACACGCAAACGTGAATTCTATGAAAAACCTTCTGTAAAACGTAAACGTAAATCAGAAGCAGCTCGTAAACGTAAAAAATTCTAATTGAATACAGAAACAGACTTCGGTCTGTTTTTTGTTTTTTCTCATCCATCAAAGACAAAAAAACCGACCTTCCAGCTAGAAGATCGGATCTTTTTATCTGATTATTTGTTTGCAAGCAAGTCGCGGATTTCAGCAAGCAACTCTTCTTGAGTAGGAGCAGCAGCTTCTTCTTCGACAGCTTCTTCTTTTTTACCAAGGTTTTGTGCTTTTTCAGCAGCTTTAACGATAAAGAAGAGAACAGTTCCAATGACGATGAAGTTGATTACTGCGCTCAAGAAGCTACCGTAAGCAACACCGTTCCATGACAATTCAGCGATTTTATCAACACCAGCAGCTTTCAAAGCTGGGTTCAAAATAAGTGGTGTGATGATATCGTTAACAAGTGATGTCACGATGGCACCAAATGCAGCCCCGATAATCACTGCAACAGCAAGGTCAACAACGTTTCCACGAAGGAGAAAAGCTTTCAAATCTTTTAACATATCCTAAATATGTCCTTTCATAATAATTTTTTACTATGATAGTATAACGGAAAAATATTCGACTGACAAGGAATATGCCTCATTTTTTAAAATTAGTGATAAAGGTTGAAAATCTTTTCTTTTATGTGTGAAATCGGTAGGAAAAAATTTACTTTTACTAACTTTTAGTATAAAATATAAAGTGATAATCTATGGTAAAATGGAGGCACTGTTTATGGTTGATAAAGAGCTAATTGCAGAAATTAAAAACAGTGTAAACATTGTTGAAGTTATTGGAGAAGTTGTTTCTTTGACCAAGGCTGGCCGTAATTTTTTAGGGCTCTGTCCTTTTCATGGTGAAAAGACTCCTTCTTTTAATGTCGTTGAAGACAAGCAGTTTTACCATTGTTTCGGATGTGGTCGCTCGGGAGATGTCTTTAAGTTTATTGAGGACTACCGTGGAGTCGCTTTTATGGATGCGGTCCAGATCGTAGCAGAAAAAGCGGGTATTGCGCTTCAGTACCAAGCAAGGCCGGCTCAACCAACGTCTATCAATCCCAACCAAGAACTTTATGAGATTCATCAGGAAGCCAGTAAGTTCTACCAGGCGATTCTGATGACGACAAAGATGGGAGAAGAAGCGCGAAATTATCTGTATGAACGTGGATTGACGGATGAGGTCATCCGACATTTTCAATTGGGCTTAGCCCCAGCAGAAGGGAATTATCTCTATCGAAATCTCTCTGAGAAGTTCTCTGAGAAAGTGATTACCGATTCGGGGTTATTCACAATCTCAGATGCTGGAACAGTTTTTGATGCCTTTCAGGATCGGATTATGTTTCCTTTGACGGATGATAGTGGACGTGTCATTGCTTTTTCTGGTAGACTGTGGAAACTAACGGATGATGGCAGTCATCAAGCCAAGTACAAGAATAGTCGAAGTACCCGTCTATTTAATAAGAGTTATGAACTTTATCATTTGGATCAAGCTAAGACGAGCGCCAAAAAGCAACATGAAATGTATATCATGGAAGGCTTTATGGATGTCATTGCGGCTTATCGAGCTGGGATTGAAAATGCAGTCGCCTCTATGGGGACAGCCTTGACACCAGAGCACGTCCAGCACCTGTCTCATTTTACCAAAAAGGTCATTTTGACCTATGATGGGGATAAGGCGGGACTTGAAGCAACCGCTAAGGCCTTGGATGTCTTGCAGGATCTGGAGTTGGAGATCGTCCGTATCCCTGATCAGATGGATCCCGATGAGTACCTCAAAAAGACCTCCCCAGAAGATCTAGCTTCCCTCTTGAAGAATTCGCGGATCAGTAAGGTTGAATTCTTGATGCACTACTGGAAACCCCAGTATATTGAGAACTTACAGGCACAGATTGAGTTTGTCGAGAAGCTGGCACCGATGATCGCCCAGACGCGCTCCATCACAGCGCAAAACACCTATATTTATAAGTTGGCAGATTTATTGCCAGACTTTGATTATTTGCAGATTGAGCAGATTGTCAATAATTGTCGCTTGCATCAACGGCAGGAGGATCAAAGTGGTGGACGATCAAGAACGTCGAATTTTTCAGTCGATCTCCTGCCTAATCGTGGGATGACGCGCTTGATCAAGGCGGAAAATCATTTATTAAGTAGGATGAAAGATTTTCCAATGGTGCTTAATGATTACCGTTTGCGACCTGATTTTGTCTTTGACACACCGGAGTTACAGATCTTGTACCAATTACTCTGTCAAAATGGAGAAGTCACATCTCAGGATTTGTCCGAGCAACCTGAAGGGGTCCAGCACGCCTGGTACCGGATGGTAGAAGAAGATTTGCCAGAAGAGATAGCGGATGGTGAATTAGAAGAAGTGGAAGAAACGCGAAATCGTGAGCTTCTTCGCAAAGAAAGTCAACAAATTGGAAATAAAGTGAAGGAAGCTTCCTCGACAGGGGATGCGGAAAAAGCTTTATTGGAACTCGAGCGTTTGATCGCTCAAAAAAGAAGAATGGAGTAGGAATGGCTAAAGAACAAAAAGATATTACAACATTGGACGTTCAAATTGCAGAGTTTATTCGCAGCCACAAGAAAAGTGGAACTGCAACAGATGATGAAATTAATGACAAGTTGGTTATTCCATTCACACTAGATGCAGATGGGATTGAAGATCTTTTGCAACGGATTCAAGATGCAGGAATTTCGATCACGGATAAAGATGGTAACCCAAGTGCGCGTGTGTTGAACAATGAAGAAGAGCCAGAATTGTCAGATGAGGAATTGCTTGGAAGCAACTCTGCCAAGGTCAACGACCCAGTACGGATGTACTTGAAAGAAATTGGGGTTGTTCCTCTTTTGACAAATGAAGAAGAACAAGAATTGGCTATCTTAGTGGAACAAGGTGACTTGGAAGCCAAGCAACGTCTTGCAGAAGCCAACCTTCGTTTGGTTGTATCCATTGCGAAACGTTACGTTGGTCGTGGAATGCAATTTTTGGATTTGATCCAAGAAGGAAATATGGGCTTGATGAAGGCCGTTGATAAGTTTGACTATACCAAAGGGTTCAAGTTCTCTACCTATGCTACTTGGTGGATTCGTCAGGCTATCACTCGTGCCATTGCAGACCAAGCACGGACCATTCGGATCCCTGTTCACATGGTGGAAACCATTAACAAGTTGGTTCGTGAACAACGCAATCTCTTGCAAGAATTGGGACAAGACCCAACGCCTGAACAAATCGCTGAACGCATGGATATGACGCCTGATAAGGTACGCGAAATCTTGAAGATTGCCCAAGAGCCTGTTTCTTTGGAAACGCCAATCGGGGAAGAAGACGATAGCCATTTGGGAGATTTCATCGAAGATGAAGTGATTGAAAATCCAGTAGACTACACCACTCGTGTGGTTCTACGTGAACAATTAGATGAAGTCCTCGATACCCTGACAGACCGTGAAGAAAACGTACTTCGTTTACGTTTCGGTTTGGATGATGGAAAAATGCGGACCTTGGAAGATGTGGGTAAAGTCTTCAACGTGACCCGTGAACGGATCCGTCAGATCGAAGCCAAAGCCCTCCGTAAACTCCGCCACCCAAGCAGAAGCAAACCATTGCGTGATTTTATTGAGGATTAAAAATGTCCGGGGGACATTTTTAACGGTCGCCTAGAAATAAAAAAGCGACCTAGGTCCGGGGGACATTTTTAACGGTCGCCAAGAAATGAAAAAGCGACCTATGTCCGTGGGACCTTTTTAACCCGAGCTAAGCAATTCTATCGAGAGTAACATAACAAAAAAAGGAAGTGTCATATGGCATATACAACTGAGCAAATTGAAGAAATTAAAAATAAAATCTTAAATGCTTTGGAAGAGGTAATCGATCCTGAGCTTGGGATTGACATTGTTAATTTAGGTCTTGTTTACGAGATCCATTTTGATGGTGAAACTGGAGCGACCATTATTGATATGACGCTAACGACCATGGGATGTCCATTAGCGGATCTTCTGACAGATCAGATTCATGATGTTTTAGCAGAAGTAGAAGAAGTGACATCGGTGGATGTGAAGTTGGTCTGGTATCCTGCTTGGACGGTTGAAAAAATGAGCCGCTATGCACGGATTGCACTTGGAATTAGTTAAACATTCTATTCATCAAAACAAATCAGAGGTTGGGGGCTTCCCTAACCTCTGATTTGTTTACATCTGTATTTTTGAACAACCATTTTCAAATTCTTAGCAAATTTTCAGATAAAGTTGCAATCATCAAGAGGACAAGGTATAATAGCATAAATAGAAAATAAAGGAGATTTACATGAATCAGTATCCTTTGGTCTACTTGGACCATGTGACAAAGAATTATGGGCATGAAGTTGCTCTCATGGATGTTAGTTTGAACATCCAACCTGGCCGTATTATTGGCCTTTTGGGGCCTAATGGTAGCGGGAAAACAACCATCATTAAATTGATTAATGGTTTGTTGCAACCAAGCCTTGGAAATATCTATATTCATGGGCAATTACCATCCCCAGCTTCTAAAAAAGTTGTTTCCTATTTGCCGGATACGACTTATCTGAGTGAAAATATAAAAATTAGTGATGCTATTAGCTATTTCCAAGATTTTTATTCAGATTTTAATGTCCAACGAGCTTACCAATTGCTCAACGATTTGCATTTGCATCCAAATCAAAAATTGAATAGCCTTTCAAAAGGGAACAAGGAAAAAGTACAATTGATTTTGGTGATGAGTCGTGAAGCTGACTTGTATGTCCTTGATGAACCAATCGGTGGGGTCGACCCAGCAGCGCGTGATTATATTTTGCGGACCATTATTCAAAATCGACGTCCAAACTCTTCTGTCTTGATTTCTACTCACTTGATTGCGGATATTGAGCAAGTTTTGGATGAAGCGATTTTCATCAACCAAGGAAGAATCCTCTTGCATGAAAATACGACTGTTTTGCGCAATCAACACGGAAAATCAATCGATGAGATCTTCCGTGATCAATTCCGTGTTTATTAGGAGGACCCCATGTTTGGTAAATTATTAAAATATGAATTTAAATCGACAGCTAAGTGGTATTTATTGATCACCCTGATCGCACTAGGTTTGTCAGTGATTACAGGTGTTATTGGTGGAAGTGCTACAAACGGTTTTGTGGATATGGAAACCAATAGTATGCAAATCATAACTGGGACTCTTGGGATTCTCATTTTTGGAGGAGTCATTGGTCTTTATCTTAGTAACTACTATATTATTATTCGTCGTTTCTATTCCAACTTATACGGACGTGAAGGTTACTTGACCTGGACCCTTCCAGCTAGCCCTCATGCGATCATTTTGTCTAAATTTGTGGGAGCTTTAGTAGCGAGTCTTTACTGCCTATTCCTTCTATTTTTTAGTGGTTTTATCACAATTATTGTGATGGGCGCTGTCATTGGACAAGACCTCTCTCCTGTATTTAGTATTATCGCTGAGGCTTTTAGTCATTCTATTGCTTATTGGATGATCATCTGGTGGATTTTTACCACAGCTTCAGGAATCTTACTATTTTATGTATCAATCGCACTTGGCCAACTGTTCCAAAATCGTCGTGGATTGAAGGCTATTCTGTTTTTCTTTCTCTTGTGTATTGTGTTAAGTATCATAGGTACAGCAGTCAATCCATTAAAAGATTCATATGCTGTCGGATATGCATTGGTTTATGGAAATATTGATGATTTTGGACCAAACTTCATCCCAGGTCTCATTTATGAAGTTATTAAGATTGTTTCTATGTACTTCACCATTCACTACATCAGCAAGTACAAGTTGAATCTTCAATAATAACAGCAAATTGAGCAAGGAGCTTCCCAGTGGAAGCCTTCTTGTTCAATTTTTTTCTTTTGCATTTTTAGCTACATTTTGATATACTAATTGTATTCGTTTTGGGGTCGTTACGGATTCGACAGGCATTATGAGGTATATTTTGCAACTCATCTAGCGGATGTAAAACGCCAGTTAAATATAACTGCAAAAAATAATAATTCTTACGCTTTAGCTGCCTAAACACCAGCAGGCGTGACCCGATTCGAATCGCTCGTGTTTGATGACAGGTCTTAATTTTAGCGAGATACGATCTAACTTTGTCTAGAAGTTAGATAAGAGATTGATAGACTCGCAGGTACAGGACTTGAGTTATGTGTCATGTAGCTGTTAAACTAAGACATAACCTATGGTTGTAGACAAATATGCTGGCAGGTGTTTGGACGTGGGTTCGACTCCCACCGGCTCCATATTTTTTATTCATGGAAGATTACTCAAGAGGCTTAAGAGGCCGTGTTGGAAACGCGGTAGGCGTGTAATAGCGTGCGTGGGTTCGAATCCCATGTCTTCCGTTGTTGAGACATCATTGTGTAGCAGTGGTGTTTTTTTGTACAAAAAGGAGTGACCAAAGGAGGCACCAAAATAGACAATGCAGAAAGGAGAAAAAGTGATTACACAGCTAGATACCAAATCAGTCTATACCTTTATGGAAAGTCTTGTGACCATAAAAGACTATGTCCAAGTGGCTAAAAGCATGGGGTATGGCGCATTGGGAATCATGGATGTAGATAATTTGTATGGTGCTTATGAATTTATCGAAGCCTGTCAGGCCCACAACCTCAGCCCCTTGGTCGGTTTAGAAATTGGACTAAAAGTAGACAATGAAACAATTCCGTTTCGGATGATCGCCCTGTCAACGAAAGGCTACCAGAATCTGATGAAGATGTCGACCGTCAAAATGATGGGGAAGAGCAATTGGGAGGATGTAAAGCACCTTACAGAAGGAGTAGCGGTCATTGTCCCAGCGCCTTTTGCTAGTGAAGACATACCGCTTGGTCTAGATTACTTCATCGGAGTTTTTGCCGATACGCCGGACCAAGAGTTTAGCCACCCTGTGCTTCCTCTTCATACTGTGCGTTTTTTTGAGGCGGAAGATATGGAAGCCATGCAGATGCTCGCGGCCATCAAGGACAATCAAAGCTTGACAGAAACAGGACAAATTGATCCTAGAACTGTCCTAAAAACTCCTCAGGAGTTACAGAATGATTTTGCTGAGCGATTTCCTCAAGCCATCACAAATCTTGAAAAACTTGTCCAAGGGATTCAATACGACATTGATACTCAGTTGAAATTGCCTCGCTTCAATCCTCAGAAACCAGCTGTTGAGGAATTGAGAGAATTAGCCCAAGCCGGTCTTCTTCGAAAGAACTTGACTAGTCCGGTCTATCAAGAACGTTTGGAGCATGAATTAGACATAATTCACCAAATGGGCTTTGATGATTATTTCTTGATTGTCTGGGATCTTCTTCGTTTCGGACGAAGTCAGGGATATTATATGGGAATGGGGCGTGGGTCTGCTGTAGGCTCACTGGTAGCTTATACCCTGGAGATTACAGGGATTGATCCAGTGGAGAAGAACCTTCTGTTTGAGCGCTTTTTAAATGTGGAGCGCTATACCATGCCGGATATTGATATTGATATTCCTGATATCTATCGTCCAGAATTTATCCGTTATGTGAGAGACCGTTATGGGAGTTACCATGCGGCTCAGATCGTGCCTTTTTCACCCTTGGGGGCAAAAAAAGCCATTCGAGATGTTTTTAAACGTTTTGGGGTACCAGAGTACGAATTAACCTCCATTACCAAGCGGATTGGCTTTAGGGATACACTGACGACAGCGTATGAACAGAATCTAGCTTTTCGACAAGTGATTCATAGTCGAGCAGAATTTGAACGTGGCTTTGAAATTGCCAAAAGAATTGAGGGCCAACCTAGACAGACCTCGATCCATGCGGCGGGTGTTGTGATGAGTGACCAGGATTTGACGGATCAC